>ERZ802826.350-NODE-350-length-14692-cov-26.9412_pt1 | contig 14692 bp, 11 predicted proteins | sample MGYA00345651_ERZ802826 | MGnify/ENA primary metagenome ERZ802826 (study PRJEB30503, sample SAMEA104212371) | marine metagenome | biome: Westerlies Biome; feature: [SRF] surface water layer (ENVO:00010504) within the epipelagic zone...; material: water...
GCATCCATCAGGTGACGCTTGTAAAGCTTGCCATTATCCATGCGAGGTAGTTGCACCATAAAGTCGATGGATTTCGGAACCTTGACTGAAGACAGCCGATCCTTCATCCACAGTGTGAGCTCCTCTGCCAGCTCATCCGTCGCGTCCGCGTGATTCATTAACTGCACCACCGCTTTTACTTCCTCTCCAAACTCCTCGTTCGGAATCCCAAAGACGGCAACGTCAGCCACTTTCGGATGAGTCACTAACAGCCCCTCAATTTCGGCAGGATAGACATTGACTCCGCCCGTGATGATCATGAAATTCTTGCGATCTGTCAGATACAGATAACCTTCCTCATCGAGGTAACCCATATCACCAACGGTACCCCAGCCCCGGGCATCGAATGCTTCATCCGTCTTATCGGGTTCGTCGAAATACTCAAAACGTGCGACCTCCGCGAAGTAGATCTGTCCCACTTCACCAACGGGCAGCTCATTGAGGTCATCATCGAGAATTTTAGGAATTCCCGTGAGCGGACGCCCCACCGAACCCGGATGATTCAACCAATCCTCGGCATCAATTAACGTGAAGCCAACACCTTCGCTGGAGGAGTAGTACTCGCAAATCACAGGACCCCACCACGAAATCATCTGGCGTTTGATGTCTATGGGACAAGGTGCGGCCGCGTGAATAGCTCTGCGCATACTCGAAACGTCATATTTTTCTCGAATCGCCTCGGGCAACTTGAGCATACGAACGAACATGACGGGCACCCACTGGCTATGCGTGGCTTTGTAGCGCTCGATCAATGCAAGGGCTTGCTCGGGATCGAACCGCTCCATAATGATTGATGTCCCACCCTGAATCAGATTGAGCGTGTTGTAGTGCAACGGGGCGGCGTGATAAAGCGGTGCCGGTGATAGATATCTGGTGTCGGCATCAAATCCGTAATAGGCGCCCGCCAACTTGAGCGGATGCGGCGCATCCAAATCGATATTTTCAGGTGCTCGGAACACGCCCTTGGGCTTCCCGGTTGTTCCCGAGGAATACAGCATGGGCACACCCAGACTTTCGTCTGCTATGGGTTCTGAGGGATACGAGGCCAAAGCCGCATGCCAATCCGAGAAGCCAGCCTTTTCACCTCCAACGATGAAGCGTCTCGTCAATGCCGGCGCCTGATCCGCGGCCTCCGCAGCCACGTCGATCAGCGACGCCGAAGCGATAAAAAGCTGGGCGCGACAATTATTGATGATGTACGCGGTCTCTTCCTTTTTCAGGTGTGTGCTAATCGGTGTAAAGACAACACCCGCGCGCATACAACCGAACATGACTTCCATAAACTCGCGACAATTTTTCATCATCATCGCAATATGCTGCCCTTGTTCAATGCCCTCGGCACGAAGCAGCTGTGCGACTTTATTGGCAGTCGCATCAAGCTCTCCGAAGGTCACGACCTCTCCGCTTGCGCCCATGATGAACGCGGGCTTTTGCGGATTGGCAACCGCATGATCTGTAATAGTCGGCATGTTCGTCTTATCCTTTTTATGTACTGCGCTACTCGAGTACTATAAAACCTTCAGCACGGGTGGCAAGAGACAGTAGAGCAAAGGATAAGATTTCGATGACCATCGCCTTTTTAAATGGTGCGTTTATTGCGCTAGAAGATGCCAAGATCTCGCCCATGGACCGTGGCTTCCTTTTCGGTGACGGTATTTACGAAGTCATACCCTCCTATGGTGGGAGGCTCGTAGGGCTCCACCTGCACCTAGCTCGACTTGAGTCTGGACTGCGCGATATTGGCATTGAGACGTCCTGGGGCCGCGCTGAACTAACTAATATCTTCCAAGATCTCCTCACCAGAAATGGCGCCGGCAATCTCGGCATCTATTTGCAAATCACACGCGGCGTCACCATGACACGCCAGCACGCGTTTCCAGCACAGCCCACACCGACGATCTTCGCTTATACGTTCGAGATTCCGCAGCCAGTGCCCGGCGATCCCTCAAAGGTAACGCATTGGCAGGTTGCAACAGCGCAAGATATGCGGTGGCAGCGCTGCCATATCAAAAGTACATCTTTACTCGGCAATGTCCTTCATATGATGGACGGGGTGAACAGCGGCGCTGGCGAGACCTTATTATTTGACGACTGTGATCAACTAACAGAGGCCGCTGCTTGCAACGTGTTTGTGGTCAAGGGAGAGACAGTCAGCACGCCACCGTTAGATCGGCATAAGCTCGCAGGCGTGACACGTGATATGGCTCTCGTGATTCTGCGCGAGCACAGCGAATTTACTGTCCGAGAGGAACACCTGAGCCGCGATGCGGTATTTGACGCTGATGAGGTTTGGTTGAGTAGCTCAACTAAAGAGCTGGAACCGATTGTGAGCATCGATGGCCAATCCGTAGGGAACGGCGCGCCCGGGCCAATCTGGTCTCGGGCACAAACGCTGTTCGACGAGCATCGATTTGATCACTTCGAATGAGTCGCCCAACCCGCGTTACCATTGATTTAGCCGCATTGCGCCGCAACGCGTCGACGCTGCGCTTGCAAGCGGGCTCTCGTAAAGTAATGGCCGTTGTGAAGGCCGACGCCTACGGTCATGGCGCTGTCGACTGCGCGCAAACGCTATCGCCGCTGGTCGATGCCTTTGCCGTAGCCTTCACGGAAGAAGCGCTGACGTTGCGAAGTGCAGGCATCGATACACCCATTTTGGTACTCCAAGGACCGCATACACTCGAAGACCTATCAGTGATGTCAGGTGCATCACTCTGGCCAGCTCTGTCTAGCCACCATCACCTGGATTGGCTCAGTCAGAAAGGTTGTGAGTTCGAGCAGGTTTGGATTAAGTGCGATACGGGCATGCACCGCCTTGGTTTTATGCCGGAAGAGATGCCTGCTATACAGGCTCGACTGAGCCAGCTCGGCGTAACAGAAACGGTTTTAATGAGTCACTTTGCGGATGCGGAGTCGTCGCAATCGGCGCTGACAGCAAAACAGCTTGATCGCTGGCGTGCAGTGAACGAGGCTGGTCATGGCCACAACAACCAAGGCAGCTTTTCAAATTCGGCCGCTACGGTAGGTAACATCGGCCCAGCAGAGACTTGGGTCAGGCTGGGCTATTCACTCTACGGTGGTTCCCTCATTGACGCGGCGCACCTATCACCGCTCAAGCCCGTGATGCAGTTTGAGTCTCGCATCGCCAGTATTCGCAGCATTGCGGCTGGCGAGTCTGTTGGCTATGGCGGCCGATGGGTAGCTGAGCGTCCGACCCGCATCGCAACCATTCCCGTTGGCTATGCCGATGGCTATCCGCGCTCAGCAAGAAACGGTACGCCACTGGGCTCAGCTTCTGGTCACATCCCGCTGATAGGCACCGTATCGATGGATATGATTACCGCGGACATCACGGATCAAGCGAGCCTCAATGTGGGTGACAGGATTGTACTGTGGGGTAGCAACCCCTCTGTCGACACCATAGCCCGTCACTGCAGCACCATCGGGTATGAGCTCTGCACACGAATCACTGAGCGTGTGCCACGCCAATTTAATCCCATTGGGAGCGACGTAGACTAACCATGCTCGTCAGATTGTTTTATTCTGCGGTAATACGCTGTACTTGGACTCACCGTGAAACTTGATCTTTCCGTCATACCAACCGAGACAGATTCAGGCAGTGATCCCGTTTACGCGGCAATCGATATCGGCAGTAACTCCTTTCATTTGATCGTGGCCCGTCTAGAGCATGGTGAAATTCGGCCACTGCATGTGCTCGCTGAAAAAGTACAGCTAGGTAAAGAACTTAAAAATCATTTGCTGACATCTGAGGCCATCGACAGGGGCTTGGTGTGCCTAGAGCGTTTTCAGCAATTACTCAGCTCCGTTAAGCCGACACAGATTCGTGCTGTGGGAACCAACGCATTGCGGCAAGCCTGGAATCGCAATGAGTTCACGGAACCAGCGGAGGCCATTCTCGGGGCTCCTGTCGAGGTGATCTACGGCCGTGAGGAAGCGCGGCTTGTGTATCTGGGCGTAGCGCATACCCTTTCCGATGACGAAAAGAGCCGCCTAGTGGTCGATATTGGTGGCGGCAGTACGGAGTTCATTCTTGGACAGCGATTTGAGCCTCGGCGACTCGAGAGCTTACAACTTGGCTGTGTAAGCTACTCGGATAGATTTTTCTCCGACGGCAAGATCACAAAGGAACGATTCGTAAAGGCCTATGATCAAGCGAGTCTGGAGATCTCGCATATTCGCCGGAATTTTAAACACAGTCACTGGGCCGAGGCTGTCGGATCATCGGGGACACTGCAGGCGATCGAACTGCTCATCACCTCTGCTGGATGGCGGAGTGAAGGCATTGACTCGAAGTCGCTCAAAAAGCTTCGCAAAGCATTACTGAGTTTTGACTCTTTTGAGGACATTGATCTAGAGGGCCTCAATGAGCGGCGTAGAGGCGTAATTACCGCAGGAGTCGCCATCACGAGTGCGATTTTTGATGTCCTTGGTGTAGACACGATGCGAACTTCCGCAGGCGCACTCCGAGAGGGAGTAATCTATGACCTGATGGGAAGGCTGAGGCATGAAGATGTTCGAGAGAGAACGATCCAAGCCATGCAGCAACGCTATTCAGTGGACATCGCTACGGCCGAGACGGTTGGCCTTTATGCACGGCATTTGGCATCCCAAACTGCGAGCTCATGGAGCTTGTCAGACAGTGACATCGAGTTATTGGTTTGGTCGGCCCGCCTCCATGAAATCGGCATTGCCATCTCCCAGAAACATTACAATCGGCACGCGGCGTACGTCGTCGAAAACTCGGATATGCCTGGCTTCTCACAGGGAGATCAGCTCACCATGAGTCGGCTTTTACGCGGACACCGCGGCAAACTACCCTCCTACCTCTTCGACGATATCCCCAATAAGCAGCGGGATAAATTCGCCCGCATGCTCGTCATACTGCGACTAGCGGTGATTCTAAAACACGCGGGCACATCCAATGTGCAACCGACCTTTACCGCAAACGCCAAAGACGACAAGTTAAAAGTGCATTTCTCAGAGCGGTGGCAGGACGAATTTCCACTGACGATTTGGGAAATATCCGAGTCAAAACCGGCTTTTGAAAAACTGGGCATTAAAGTAAAAGTCTCAAAAGACCTCAACTGAGCAACGCCCCTTACCAAATTAACTCAGAGATCGTATCCACGCTCATCGTGTAATACGAGATCGAGACCCTCGGTCTCTTCGTCCTCATCCACCCGCAGGCCCACTAGCTGATCGACGACTTTGAGCAAAATCCAGCTAGCAATCACAGTGAATACAAACGTGACCACAACACCATAGAATTGGATGTAGAGCTGACCGCCCATTGACGAGACACCCTCTGAGAAGCCATTGCCACTGAAAATGCCAATGGACGGCGCTGCAAATACGCCAATCAAGAGGGTGCCCAGCATGCCCCCGACGCCGTGAACCGGGAAGACATCCAAACTATCGTCGATTTTTAAGGTGTTCTTGAGGGTAATCGTTGCGAAATAGCAAACAACACCTGCTGTAAGTCCAATAACCACCGCGGCGGCAGGACCGACAGAGCCCGAGGCGGGCGTTATCGTACCCAGACCTGCGACCATCCCAGTCACGATGCCCAACACCGAGGGCTTACCATGTCGAAGCCACTCCATGGTCATCCACGCTAAAGAGCCACAGGCGGCGCTCAAATGCGTTACCAACATGGCCATCGCGGCACTGTTGTCGGCAGCTAGCGCAGACCCTGCGTTAAAGCCAAACCATCCGACCCACAACATACCTGCGCCCGTGACGGTGATGGTGAGATTATGCGGAGGCATAGCGGTCGATCCAAATCCTTTTCGCGACCCCATCATCACAGCGGCTACTAACGCCGCCACGCCTGCTGTGATATGAACCACCGTTCCACCCGCAAAATCTTGCAATCCCATGCTACCGAGCCAGCCGCCACCCCATACCCAGTGACACACGGGTGCGTACACAAGGAGCATCCAGGCTGCGCTGAAAAGCAGCATTGCAGAAAACTTCATGCGCTCAGCAAAACCACCGACAATGAGTGCCGGGGTAATCACCGCAAAGGTCATTTGGAACATGACAAACAAGGCTTCAGGAATGCCATTTCTCATGCTATCCATCGACACATTGGCTAGGAATAGATTACCCATGTCACCAACATAAGGGCCCGGATCGACCCCATCGGTACCGAAAGCTATCGTGTAGCCGGCAAAAAACCACAGCAGTGACATCAGGCCTGTGATTGCAAAGCACTGCATCAACACTGACAACACATTTTTTGCCCGCACCAAACCCGCGTAAAACAGTGACAAGCCGGGGATCGTCATAAATAGTACCAACGCAGTCGCTGTCAGCATCCAGGCCGTGTGCCCGGTATCTGATGCAAAACTGGGCGCACTAAAGCTTGTTAGCGCCAGCAGCGTGACGCAGCGGGCGCTATTGGATAAATTGAACACGGTGATACCTCAGTATTATTTTGACGTTGAATTTTGTCACATTGTGGCTTGGCCCGCGACCCACCCGCCTTAAAAAACTGTCACATCGTCGGGGTGTTTATCACGTCGTATTGCGTTTATTCTCTCGGCACGAAAACACCCAAGCCCGACACCCTAAAAGGCATTCCACGATGCGATCACTGATTCTTACAGCACTCGCCTGCACCTTGTTACTATCGAGCCCGAGCCACGCTAGTCCGCGTTCGGTCATCCTGATCGTGGGCGATGGATTTGACGATACCCATGTGACCATGGGACGTAATTATCTTGCGGGCCAATCTGGCAGCCTCTTGCTCGATGAACTCTCTGTAAGGGGCGCTGTGCAGGTGGAGACAATCGATAGCGAGGGCAATCCGCTCTATGTTGCGGATTCGGCTAATACCGCGACCTCATTGGCCACAGGTGCCGTGACGCAAATAGGACGCGTCGGCAAGGATGCCAACAACACAGTCGTACCGACGGTTCTCGAGGCTGCCGCAGCGGACGGATACAAAACCGGCATCGTCAGCACCGCCTCTGTCACCGACGCGACACCCGCAGCCTTTGCAGCCCATGTCGCGGTAAGAGCTTGCGAGAGCCCTATGACAATACATGGTGGTAAAAAATACGGTGTGACCTTTGATGGCTGTCCAGAGGATCTGGTCGAAAATGGCGGCTTAGGCTCGATTGCCGAGCAACTTGCGACAAGCCAGGTTGATGTCATCCTTGGCGGGGGCGAAGAGCATTTCATTCCACAGTATGGATCGCAACCATCGGCGCGAACGCTTGCCACGGTAGCTGGCGTGACGTTCCTATCAGACGCAGCAGACCTACGCGGCAGCCACCCGGGCAGGGTCATAGGGCTCTTCTCTGAGGACACCATGCCCGTGAAGTGGCGGGGATCAGAGGGCCGCACTGCCGAATCGATGAAGCGGAGCTGGCTGAATCATATCTATGACATGATCGGCTCTGTAACGCAGCCTGAAATTATACGCTGCGAGGCCAATCCCGAGTTTGCCGGTATGCCTTCGCTCGAGGCGATGACACGCTATGCCATTGATCACCTTTCACGTGACAACGATAAAGGCTTCTTTTTAACGATCGAATCGGCGTCGATCGACAAGCGCGCCCATGAGCGAGATCCTTGCGGCTCGATTGGTGAAATTGAACAGCTTGAAGCGTCGTTACAAGTTGCCATGGTGTACGCGCAAGAACACCCTAACACCCTCATTATCGTCACAGCCGATCACGGGCAAGCCGCGCAAATTGTTCCTGACCCAACGCTATACAAGTATTTACCGATACCGGTGTACAGCCCTGGCAAAGTGGCACGAGTGGCAACACCCGAGGGCGGTGTGATGCGCATAAATTATGCTACTAACAACATTGACTCGGAAGAACACACCGGTGTGAACGTCCCTCTATTCGCAAATGCCGAGGGCCGGTCCGTACTAAAACCGTTTATGCATCAACGTGACATTTATCAGGCCATGATGCGCTATTTGGAGCTGGAGCGATGACATTACGAGCTATTAATGGTCGAGAGGTCTCCAAGATCTGTCTTGGAACCATGACCTGGGGGCAACAAAACAGTGAGGCCCAGGCGCATGAACAGATATCGTATGCCTTGGATCGAGGCATCAACATGCTTGACGCGGCCGAGATGTATCCCGTTCCGCCAAAAGCGGAAACACAGGGCCGGACTGAAGAGTACATAGGCTCGTGGTTCAAAAAGACCGGATTGCGTGACCACTATGTACTGGCGACAAAAGCCGCAGGGCCCAACCCCGAGTTTCACTATCTGAGAGGCGGGCCGCGTTTCACAAGAATACAGTTAATCGAAGCGCTAAACGGCTCATTGAAGCGTCTACAAACGGACTGCATTGACCTCTACCAACTCCATTGGCCAGATCGGTATACCAATTTTTTTGGTCAGCGCGGCTACTACCATCGGGAACAACCCGAAACACCGATTGAAGAAACGCTGCGCGCATTAGAAGAACTAGTAACATCGGGGAAGATTCGAACCATAGGCCTATCCAACGAGACGCCCTGGGGGACAATGACGTTCTTAAACTTAGCTGACCAAGCGGGATTACCCAGAGTTGAAAGCATCCAAAATCCCTACAGCCTGCTCAATCGCACCTATGAAATTGCCATGGCAGAGGTATCGCACAGAGAAGATGTTGGCCTATTGGCCTACTCACCGCTGGGTATGGGCCTGCTTACGGGCAAATACAGACATGGAGCCATGCCACACGACTCACGAATGGCGGTGTTTGAGCGCTTTACCCGATACGATGGTCGAGAAACCCTCGAGGCGACAGAACGTTACCTGCAGCTGGCCGATGACCATGGGCTAAACCCCACGCATATGGCGCTGGCCTTCGTCAATACGCGTCCCTTTTTGCTCTCTAATATCATTGGCGCGACCACGATGGAGCAGCTAAAAATGAATATTGACAGCCTCGATGTCGTGCTCAGTAAAGACGTTCTAAAGGCCATCGAAGCGATACAGCAAGCGATTCCCAACCCAGCACCTTAACTTGCCTTGGCCCTGAAACCTTGGGTTTCGGGTCTCGGCCGGGTCTTGGGTCCTGGGTCCTGGGTCTTGGGTCTTAGGTCTTAGGTCTTAGGTCTTAGGTCTTAGGTCTTAGGTCTTAGGTCTTAAAATTGTAGCTTTTTACTGGCCGTGACTACAGATTGATCCAACTGTTACGAGCCCGCACTCGAAACACGGTTTCGCGCCAACGCAGTATCACGCTGTCTGGCAAAATCTCTATGACCGTAAACGCCCCTACCCGCTGCCGCTCAGCAAGCGTCTCACCGTTGAGAACAACACTTGAGGCTCCAGACATAGCGTAATTATGCTCACTGTAAATGAGCGACGGAATTTGATCTTTTATCTGTTGAGACAATGTCTCTAGCAATGGCTCTGAGCTATCTACCAAAGGCGTCACACCCAATTCCCGTTGCGCTTGAGCCAGAATATCCGCGAAGTCGATGGCCGGATCGTCACTCCCATCAGCATTCTCGCGAGCATCCAACGGCGTCGACGTTGCCGACTCGACTGCCGCTGACGCTACCGTCGATTCCTTCACTACGTCATTGCCAGCGTCAGTATCCACGCTGGAAGAGAGCTCACTGTTCATCGCCTGATACAACTCCGACAGTTGCTCTGGACTTGGCTGATTGGAAGCTGGGGCCACCTTGCTTGCCGATATAACGACCGCTCTGGGTATGCCATTACCTGACAGGGAGCTCTCCACAGCCGCAGATGTAGCCGCAGCTGCAGCTATGGAACTCTGCCCTTCTCGCTCGCCGACTGGCGTCGCTAAGGCCCTGCGGTTTAGAGCATCCGACGATGGCAATGGCTGCGCGATTACGTCTGCCCCACTAGGTTCGGCAGGTGCCCTACCTAGAGCTGCGATTTCGTCACCGGCCAAGTCACTCGCAGCAACCGAATCCTCTGGCGGCAGCAACTCACCCTGCGGTGCTGCGGAGTCGTCACGCTCACCTGTTGATATGAAAAGCACTACAAGAATAATAAGAACCGTGACGATAATAACGGCGACCGGTACGGCCCATTTCGACCAGCCGTCATCAGACACTGAAGACGCTACGTAGTGCTCGGTTTCCAGCGTCGGGACGCCACCGTTACTGGCATCGCTCTCTTTTGCACGCTTAATTGCATCAAGGATCATTGACATCAGCGACTCTCCGCCCAGAGCTGGGCGCGAGACAGTGCACGCGCTGATGTTAGACCAATCCCTAAACGAGTATTGAGGCGCAACACGGTCCGCTCACCGATAACACCGTCGACATCGAGCCCTTCAGACTGCTGAAAAAGCCTGACCCGGGCTTCAAGCGCCGGACCATAGACAGAGACATCTCCGAGGGTCATCCCGTCTAATGTCGCAAACATCTCGGCGATAGTAGACACGGCTAGGCCCGATTCACCAGGCGCAATTGGACCCTGCCAACCTTTGGGGACCTGCCAAAGAAAGGTATAACCGCCGGTCCATGCAGTGGCAAGATCAGAGAGCGGCACCAAAATCAGGCCCCGATCACTCCATACCACGGCGTCAGCACCCTCGAACTGCACCACCAAAATAGCGCCCTGAAATTTATCAGCGGTCACCGTAGCGAGTAACACGGGACGATTGAGCGACGCGAGGTCGTTCCACACCTGAGCATTAGTCACAGTGCAACGAAGACCGGTAATAGGCGGTGGCGGACAGATCGACGCGGGAACAGGGAGGTCGCTAGCCGCAAGCCATAGCTTGGACAACCCTACAGCTTCTCCAAGTTCCCAGTTTGGCTGTGTAGGCTCACGTGTCACAATCGGCTCCGCGGACTCGGGTACGACGGCCTCTTGCGCCTCGACTTGGGCAGTCGTACTGACCTTTTCTTCTTTCAATACCACGCTAAATTGCTCTAAGTTCACCGCGACAAGCGCTATAGCGAGACTGAGCACCACAGCGCCCGCCCCCCAAACTCGCATGCGCCCGCGTGAATCTGGTTGACGAGCGTCGCCAAATACCTCGTTAGCAGCATGCCTAACCAGAGAGCGATTGACTTGATTGCGCTTTTGGCCGTAAGCACCGAGAAGCGCCCGATCGCATAAGACGTTAATGAGTCGCGGAATGCCCCTCGTAAGAGCGTGTATTTGTCGTACTGCCCCTCTGTCAAACAGACTCACCCCGCCTGCCAGACCCGCCACCTCCAATCGGTGGCGAATGTAGGCCGTTGTCTCGTCCTGATTTAAGGGCTGCAGGTTGTAGCGGGCGGTGATGCGTTGATTGAGCTGGCGCAACTCTGGCCGTGCTAACTTTTCGGTTAATTCAGGCTGGCCGATGAGAATGATTTGTAACAGTTTTTCCTCGTTAGTCTCGAGATTGGTCAGAAGGCGAATTTGCTCCAGCACGTCGAAATCAAGGTGCTGCGCCTCGTCAATCATCAGAACGGTTTTTCGACCCTTTTCAAAATTTGCGAGTAAGAACTGGTGAAGTGCGTCGGTCAGCGCTTTAAGGCTCTCTGTTTGTTTGGGGTAATCGATGTCGAGTTCGTCACACGCCGTTGCTAGGAGCTCAAGGGCACTCAGTGCGGGATTTAAGATAATGGCTAAATCGGTCGTATCCGGCAGCTGCTCAAGTAAGCACCGGTTTACCGTTGTCTTACCTGTGCCCACCTCACCGGTTAACAGAATGAAACCACCGCCCCCACCAACGCCGTATAGCAAGTGAGCCAGCGCATCGCGATGGCGTTGGCTCATAAACAGGTAACGCGGATTCACCGAGATGGAAAACGGCGCGTCATTAAGTCCAAAGTGTTTATGATACATACGGGACAGTCACTGAATCGTTATCCGTATTATGCACGGGCGAAACGGCGATGAATACGCGGAATAACCCCTGTTTGCTTGTAGCCGAAATAAACATACTGTAAGTTCAAATTCGTTTTTTTCCGACATCCAGTTCTGCGTTCTGAGGAGTACTCACATGGCTGTTCCAGCAATATTGAAAGAGAACCTGTCTATTCCGGTGATTGGCTCACCGCTCTTTATCATTTCAAACCCTGAGTTGGTCATTGCACAATGCAAAGCAGGCGTTATCGGTTCGTTTCCGGCGCTCAATGCCCGACCCGAACCCGTACTTGAAGAATGGCTCGAGCGCATCTCGTCCGAACTCAAAGACCATGATAAGAACAACCCAGACAAAAAGTCAGCGCCATTTGCCGTTAACCAAATTGTTCACGGCTCCAATGCACGATTGAAGCACGATATGGATATGTGCGAAAAGTACGAAGTGCCCATTATCATTACGTCGTTGGGCGCCAAAGAATGGGTGAACGATCAAGTTCACGGTTGGGGCGGCATTGTGCTGCATGACATCATTAACAATCGCTACGCAAAAAGCGCAATTAACAAAGGCGCAGACGGTCTGATTGCTGTTGCCGCGGGTGCTGGCGGTCACGCCGGTCAGCTGTCGCCCTTTGCGTTGATTCAGGAAATCCGCGAGTGGTTTGACGGTCCATTGTTGCTGTCTGGCTCGATGGCGACCGGCGACTCAGTTCTGGCCGCTCAAGCAATGGGCGCCGACATGGGTTACATCGGATCCGCCTTCATTGCCACCGAAGAGGCCAATGCAGATGATGGCTACAAGCAGGCGATTGTCGACTGCGGCGCGGACGATATTGTTTACAGCAGCCTGTTCACCGGTGTACACGGCAACTATTTGAAGCCCTCTATCGAGAACGCGGGTCTTGACCCCAACAACCTCCCAGAGAGCGATCCAACCAAGATGGACTTTGGTTCAGGCGGTAACACTGACGCAAAAGCGTGGAAAGACATTTGGGGCTCCGGTCAGGGTATTGGCGCCGTCAAAGTACGAGAAACAGCGGGCGAGTACGTCGCCAAACTGGTTGGCGAGTACAATGCTGCCAAGGCGAGGATTCTCTGACGATGGCTCAGGGAAGAGCCAAGATCCCACGCTCGGGCGAGGATGACTATAGCCCGGACATTATCGCTGAACGCCAAGCCTTCATCGAGGCGCAAACCGGGGTCACGCTCAACCACACGAAGCAATTCTCTTACGACCCGCATGTCATGTCCGGGAACATCGAGAACATTTGGGGCGTGGCTCAAATTCCGATCGGCGTGGCCGGTCCACTGCTAGTTGATGGTGAGTATGCGAAGGGAGAATTCTTCGTTCCCATGGCGACCGTTGAAGGCACCATGCTGGCCAGCTACAACCGCGGTATGAAGGTCATTCGCGAATCAGGCGGCGTGAAAACGACCGTGTCGGCAGAATCGATGCAGCGTGCGCCCCTGTTCATTTTTAACGACGCGCGAGAAGCGCGTGACTTTCAGTTGTGGCTGCGGGCCAATGTCGACGCCATTACCGAGCAGGCTGAGAGCACGACGTCGGTTGGAAAGTTGCTCGAAATTGAGAACTACCACACTCACAACTTTGTAGCCTGTCGTTTTGACTACTCAACGGGTGATGCCGCCGGTCAGAATATGACCAGTCGCGCGACATTTTTTGCCTGCGAGTGGATCCGAAACAACTATCCCGGCCCCCTCAAGAACTATATGTTATCGGGTAGTTGGGACACCGAGAAAAAAACGTCGGCGGTCAATATGCTCAAGGGCCGCGGGCGGCGTGTCACTGCGGAAGTGACCATTCCGCGTAAAGTGCTCATGGACAATTTACGCATCACCCCGGAGCAAATGCAGTACGGCTATCAAATCACAACCCTGTCGGCGTTAACTACCTCAAGCTCAAACAATGCCAGTCACCCAGCAAACGGGCTGGCTGCTCTGTATGCAGCAACCGGTCAGGACTTGGCGAATATTGGCGAATCCAATCAGTGCACTGTGTATCAACGCATGACCCGCGATGGTGACCACTACTTCTCGATCACCCTACCCTCCATCATCATGGCGAGCTACGGCGGCGGTACGAACTTACCCACACAACGCGAATGCCTTGAGATGATGGACTGCTTTGGCAAAGATCGCGCGCTCAAGCTCTGTGAGATCGCAGCGGGCTTAGTCGTAGCAGGAGAGCTGTCGCTGGCAGCGGCGACACGTGTAGACAAAGCTACCCGAACCAACGAGTGGGTAGATGCACACGAGAGGCTTGGCCGAAACCGTTAATCGTGACGTTATCAGTGGTACCTGAACACCCTGTTGTGATTAGATTCCTGCGGGGTGTTTTTTTATGAAGCGAGATATCATGAGCACCAATAAGAACAGAGGAATGACGCTCGTAGAACTAATGGTCGTGGTCGCGATCGTTGCCATTTTAGCGAGTGTCGCCCTACCCGCCTGGAATTCACAGGTACAAAAGGCGCGGCGCGCAGACGCGAGAAACACTCTTATGCTAGTCAAGGTCGAGCAAGAAAAGTATCGCGCGGATAATGGAAGCTACGCCTCTAGTATGAGTGCTTTAGGGCTGAGCACTTACAACTCAACCTCCCGTGATTACTACAACGTATCGCTTGTCTCGAGAAGTGCTACTGCTTTTGTTGCCAGCGCTGCCCCCAATGCCAACGGCAGCCAGAACGGCGATAGTTGCGGGACGTTTGCTATCAACCAATCAGGGCCCGATGGGTCCGGTAGTTATGCGTCTATTACAGATTGCTGGTAATGATTCTCTTTGCTAGCAGTCTGAAGGCACAGGTGCTGAGCA
>ERZ802826.354-NODE-354-length-14604-cov-33.0027_pt1 | contig 14604 bp, 10 predicted proteins | sample MGYA00345651_ERZ802826 | MGnify/ENA primary metagenome ERZ802826 (study PRJEB30503, sample SAMEA104212371) | marine metagenome | biome: Westerlies Biome; feature: [SRF] surface water layer (ENVO:00010504) within the epipelagic zone...; material: water...
TCAAGTAGCAGAGACTCGAATTCAAAATCCGCTTTATCAATCTCATCGACCAATAGGACAACGTTGCTTTCGGCATCAATGGCTTGCAGAAGTGGCCTTGGCTCCAAAAACTCCTTTGAAAAGAAGACATCATCAAAGCTGTGAAGGCGCTCAACTGATGCGCGCAGTCCTTGAGCTCCGTCCATCACCTCCGCCAGCTGTGTTTTAAGGAGCTGCGTGTAAAGTAACTGCTTGCCATATTTCCATTCATAAATAGCTTTGGACTCGTCTAAGCCCTCATAACATTGCAGTCGAACCAGCGGGGCGCCAGTGACGTCGGCACAACTCTTGGCCAGCTCAGTTTTTCCGACCCCAGGAGGTCCTTCGACGAGAATCGGCTTCTCTAGTGCTGCTGCGAGATAGACAACGGTGGCGATCTGTTCGTTACAAATATAGCCGGCGGTCGCAAGTGACTCGATAATGCTGTCGATACTCTCCAGCTTCGGAAAGGCGTGGGACATATACTAATCCTAAGGTGATGTTAGCCGCCGGTGACGTTCATCAAACGGACAACTTGTGGTTCATCTGGCTGGTCAAAAACATGGCGTTCTGGTTTATACGCAAGAGCCGCAACAATTGCACGTTTCAAGCTGGTCGCATCCATGTCACTCCGGAGCATTTGTCGCAAATCCAGTGAGTTTTCGTGCCCAAGGCACAAGACTAATCGGCCGTCAGGTGTAATTCGGAGCCGATTACAGCTATCGCAAAAATTATGAGTAATCGGCGAAATGACACCCAGTTCAGTACCAGTGCCTTCAACGGCATAACGACGAGCGGGGCCGTCGTTAGGTGATCCCGCGACAGGCGTTAGTGTAAAACGAGATTTTACGATGTCTAAAACCTGTGAGGACGGAACCAAGCTCAACTCGCGATCGGTTTGGGTGATGTGTCCCATGGGCATTTCTTCGATAAAAGCGATGTCGATGCCGCGGTCGAGAGCGAAATTTATGAGAGGCTCAATTTGCGCTTCATTTTGACCGCTCAAAAGCACGGTATTAAGACGTATACGCTTAAAACCAGCCGCGATCGCAGCATCGATGCCCGCAAGTACAGTAGTTAGATTCCCCGTGCGGGACAGCTCCGAGAATTGATCCGAGCAGAGCGTGTCTAGGCTTACATTAACCCGCGATACGCCGGCATCCACCAGAGGTTTTGCCAGCGTGCTTAACTGACTACCGTTTGTCGTCATCACCAGTTCGTTGAGTCCGTCGATAGCCGATAAGTCGCGAGCGATTGACACGATATCGGGTCGAACAAGGGGCTCACCACCTGTCAGGCGAATCTTTTCAACGCCAAGCTCGACAAATAGCGTTGCTAGACGAACAATCTCGGCTGCCGATAGGACCGACTTTCTGGGCAAAAACCGCATTTCTTCAGTCATGCAATACTGACAACGGAAATCACATCGATCGGTGACAGACATACGTAGATAACGAATGCGACGGTCGAAGGTATCGACAAGTGAAGGCGGCTGATATTTCATGGTAGGCAGTGTAACGAAGAACGGTAGGTAATACGCAATGCCTAGCTTGCATTGGTTAAATTTAACGACGTCGGTAATGCCCGGCCTGCTGTTCGCTATCGTGGCCGGTGTTTTATCCTCGTTTTTAGGGCAATCAATCGAGGCGTCATTAACCACAGCAATAGCGAGTTTGTGCGTGCTCTGGTGGATTTTTGAACCCATCCCCATCCCCGTTACATCACTGATTCCTATGGCGCTATTGCCGCTACTCGGTGTCATTAGCCCATCTGACGTCGCAGCTGCCTACGGCTCGCCGCTGATACTGCTGTTACTGGGTGGGTTCTTGTTATCAAAAGGTATGGAGTCCACTGGGGCGCACACCCGGATTGCCGTTACCGTCGTTCGCTTCGTAGGTGCCGATGAGCCAAAGCGGCTTATTTTGGGATTTATGCTCGCCGCTGCGCTTTTGAGTATGTGGATATCTAATACGGCGACGGTGCTCATGCTCTTGCCAGTGGCATTAGCTGTTATTTCGACCTCTAGTTCGCCACAAGCGCTGGCCGCACCTCTGTTACTTGGACTGGCTTGGGCCTGCAGTATTGGCGGTCTCGGGACGCCCATTGGCACGCCGCCAACGCTTATTTTTATGCAGGTTTACCAGGACACCACTGGGTCAGCGCTCAGCTTTAGCCAGTGGATGTCTTGGGGGATTCCTGTCGTCGCGATCATGGTACCGCTAGTGGCAGTCGCTCTCGCACGCAAAGTACCGCAGGATCTTGTGGTTAATTTGCCCGATGTTGGCAAATGGAGGAGCTCCGAAAAGCGGGTACTGTTGATTTTCGCAATAACGGCTTTGGCGTGGATGACTCGTACCGAACCCTTTGGTGGATGGCGAGATTGGCTGGGAGTACCCATGGCAAACGATGCCGCTGTCGCGTTTTGCGCTGTGATTGCACTGTTCGTGATACGAGATAAGAAGGGAAATGCGCTCATAACGTGGGAGCAGGCGAGCGCCATTCCTTGGGGCGTTTTGTTGTTATTTGCGGGTGGTATCACCTTAGCGAAGGGCTTCGTCAGCTCGGGCCTAAGTAGTCAGGTTGGCGAGTTACTTGCAAGTTTAGCGTTGGTGCCTACATTGCTCGCAGTGGCGGTTATCGCCTTACTTGTCACAGCACTTACCGAGGCGACGTCTAACACCGCGACGACGGCATTACTGATGCCCATTTTGGCCGCTGCATCTATTTCAGCGAATATCGATCCGTTAGTGCTGATGGTGCCCGCCGCCATGAGTGCAAGTTGTGCGTTTATGCTGCCTGTTGCCACCGCACCTAATGCCGTTGTTTTTGGCACGGGACAGGTGGACATTCAAACTATGGTGAGGTGGGGAATTTGGGTGAATTTACTCGGGGCGCTGGTGATTACATCAGTTGTTTGGTTGGTTGCTACCGCCCACTAGTGACAGTAGCAACCGATAGTGGTTCTCAGAGCAGTGCCATCATTGTCTCGGCGGAACTTGCGTCGACACCAGGACCTTCCTCTACGTTGATCTGAGTGATCACGCCGTTGTCAACAAGCATCGCATAGCGTTGACTTCGCGTTCCCATACCAAAGCCTGTGCCGTCCAGTGTTAGGCCCATAGCCTCAGTAAATTCGGCGTTGCCATCGGCTACCATGATGATCTCGCTGGCGTTTTGAGCCTCGCCCCATGCGCCCATGACAAATGCATCATTGACCGAGAGGCAGGCAATCGAGTCAACGCCCGCACTCTTTATCTTGTCAGCGTTAGCGACATAGCCGGGAAGGTGCGCCATCGAACAGCCAGGCGTAAATGCGCCCGGTAACGCGAAGAGGAGCACGCGTTTTCCGCCAAATAGCTCGTCAGTTGATAGTGGTGTTGGTCCTGATTCACCCATGACAGACAGAGTGCAAGATGGGACTGAGTCCCCGTTGGTAAGCGACATTAAAAACTCCAGTTATATGAATGAGAGTCGTAGATAGTCCTCGAAAAGGACCTGACATGGCAAGAGTCGATGTAACTATATGCGGAGCTCACGATACCTTTGTTCAGGCACTGTAGTAGTCAAGATAGGAAATTCTGCGCCGTTATTGAGCGGATTCTGCGCTGGGTAACGTATACAGCGAGTCGTACCCGTAAGAAAGGGCATAGAGGGCCCTTGTCTTTGACAGGTTTGATCCCCATCTACACGGCTCAATACACAATGGAACGTACTATGTCTGACACTACTGCGACATCAACAGTGGCTAATCGTCTTTCGTTGAGAAAAATTGTTGTTGCCAGTGCTGCTACCTTTATTGGCTTGGTCATGACCTGGGTCGTTTTGACGGCAAAGTCGGAGCCGCAAGCCGGACCTCCTCCTGAACGGCCTGCACCATTGGTTGACGTGATTAACGTCAGTCCCCGCACGCACCAATTAATTGTTTACACGCAGGGAACAATAGATGCGAAGCGGCGTGTTGAGCTGGTGGCTCAGATAGCCGGCAAAATAAACGACGTGAGCCCCGTATTTGCCGATGGTGGATTTTTTCGTAAAAACGATGTTTTGCTCTCGATTGAACCTGAGGACTATGAGTTTGCATTGGCTCGAGCACAGTCAGCACTCGCACAGGCAGAGCAACGTCTGGCCGAGGAGCGCGGGCGAAGCCGACAAGCGGCGCGGGAATGGCGTGAGCTTGGAGCCAAGGACGCCAACGACTTATTCTTGCGCAAGCCTCAGTTGCGCGCCGCTGAACTAGGCGTCAAGGCTGCAGAGGCTGACGTCGCTGCCGCAGAGTTGGCGCTTGACCGAACGTTTATAAGAGCACCTTTTGACGGCCGTATTCAGCAGAAGCGGGTTGATATTGGGCAGTTTGTCGGCAACGGTACGCCACTTGCGCAGATTTATGCGTTGGACTCTTTGGAATTGCGATTGCCTTTGTCGGATGCGCAGCTAGCCTTGTTGCCAGAGCGATTATTAACTTCTGCAGGTGGTCTGGTTGGATCGACTTCGACCCTATCGGTCAATATTGGCGGTCGTTCGTTTGAGTTCACTGCCCCCATTACTCGTTCGGAGGCCGAGCTCGATCGGCGCAGTCGAGTAGCCACTGTGATAGCGGAATTTTCTGGTAGTCCCGATTTAACAGAGGGCCGACCGGCACTCACACCGGGTATGTTCGCTACCGCGGAGATCATAGGCAGACCCGTGGATAATGTTATTGAGCTTTCCAACGCCGCCTTGAGCCCTGACGGACACGTACTGGTGGTAAATGACGAGTCAAAACTTGAGCGTCGTGATGTCAGTGTGGTTAGTAGAGAGGGGAGATCGGTCTGGGTATCTGGATTGCGTGAAGGTGACATGGTGGTCGCCGAGCTAAATAACGCGTTACTACCAGGGTTGCGCGTCATGACCGAAACGGCGGTAAATTAGTATGAATGGGCCTATCTCTTGGTTCATCAAGAACCCTATTGCCGCCAATTTGCTGATGGTGCTGCTCATTATTGGGGGTTATAGCAGTATTCCCAAGCTGGATAAGCAATTTTTCCCTACGCCGGAAATAAATCAAATTGAAGTGCGTATGGAGTTTCGAGGTGCCAGTCCGCGAGAGGTCGAAGAGCAAATTTCGGTGCGGATTGAGGAGGCCATTCATGATCTAAATGGGATTGAAGAACTGCGTTCTACGGCCCGCGAGGGTCTTGGCGTCGTTCTGGTCGAGGTTGAGAACGACTACCCAACGCAAAAGTTGACCAACGATATCAACACGCGAGTGGATGCGATCCGCAGTTTTCCAGCAGATGCTGAGCGACCTACCGTCACTGAGATTACGTATCGCCACCAGATGGGCCGTGTGCAAATCTTTGGTGACTTGAGCGAGCGGGAAATGAAAGAGCTGGGCGAGACGCTTCGCGATGAGCTCGTTCGGCAACCTTGGGTGTCAATTGTGGAACTTCAGACAGCCCGACCTTATGAAGTATCCATCGAGGTGTCGGAGGATAGTCTGCAACGCTATCAACTGACCTTCGACCAAGTCGCTGACGCTGTTCGGACCGCGTCCATCAATCTCCCAGCGGGTTCAGTTCAGCGTGATAGTGGTGATTTGCTCATTCAAACGCGAGGTCAGGCCTACGATCGTGCTGACTTTGAAGCGATCATCGTGCGCAGTGATTTGTCAGGGCAGGAATTGCTGCTCAGTGACGTGGCGGTCGTCCGCGATACCTTTGAAGATGTCGACATTGATATTGAGTTCAATGATCAGCGATCCCTCGGGCTGAACGTGTTTGTAACGACCTCGCCGGACGTTATTTTGACGACGAACACGGTCAAGGCATGGGTCAAGGAAAGAGCTTTGTCATTGCCCGACGGTGTATCGCTTGAGTTCTGGCAGGACCCGTCTAAGGCATTCAAAGAGCGCGTTCGCACATTGGTTAGTAACGGTCTAGGTGGGCTGATACTGGTGATCATCGTGCTTATGTTGTTTCTGCGGCCCGCACTCGCATTTTGGGTGTCTGTGGGTATCGTCGTGGCCTACATGGGTACGCTGTTCCTGTTGCCCTACACGGGCCAGGGGCTAAACATGATCAGTCTGTTTGCTTTCCTACTAACCTTAGGAATTGTGGTCGATGACGCCATTATTGTGGGGGAGTCTGTTCACTCCGCACAGTCGCGAGGCTTGAGTGGCGTGCACGGCGCACTGGTCGGGACTCGGCAAGTGGTCAAGCCGGTGGTTTTCGCGGTCATCAGCACGATGGTATTTTTTGCGCCCATGTTCTTTTTGCCGGGTGAGTGGGGGCCTGCGTCGAAAGGGATCCCGGTCGTCGTGTGTTTAGCGCTTGCCTTTTCGTTGGTTGAAAGCTTATTAATCTTGCCATCGCACCTTGCCCACATGAAACCTGAGCCCGACGTTGCTGATGCGGGCTGGTTGACGCGCACTCGTATGGCATGTGCTGACAGTCTCGCTTGGTTTGCCAATGAGCGATACCGGCCCTTCCTCGAAAAGTGCCTGCGAAATCATGCTGCTGTCGGTGGGTTCTTCTTGGTGCTGCTATGTCTTAGTCTTGCGCTGTTTGGCGGTGGTTACCTAAAGAGCGCGTTCTTTCCTCGGGTCAATTCGGATTTTATAGTCGGTACCGTGGAGCTTCCGCAGGGAGGCGCGTTTGCTGACTCGCAGGCGATGCGCGATCGAGTAGTGATCGCTGCCGAGGCGATTAAAGATGATTACAACAGTTTGCCCCGCTACCAAGACACGCCGGCTATCGACAATATTTTAGGTGTTGCCGGTGGTAATAAAGTGGACTTGCTTATTCAGACTGTGAATGACGATCTCGATACCGAGGAGATGACCAAGCAGCTCCGCGAGAGCCTAGGCGATTTATCAGACGCAAAGGATGTGCGGTTCGATTATACGATTCGCGATCCAGGAAAGCCGATTACCTTGTTGTTTGCCTCTGACAGCATAGCGGACTTAGAGGTGCTCGCCGGGGAAGTCCGGCTCGCTCTACAGCGCTATCCCGGCGTCTTTGACATCAGTGATAGTTTCGATGCGCCGCTTGAAGAGCTTGTATTGTCGCTCAAGCCCGCTGCCGAGGCGTTGGGTATTACCCTGGCGGATGTTGCTACACAAATCCGCCAAGCTTTTTACGGCGAGGAGGTGCAACGTATTCCCCGCGATGGGGAGGACGTCCGAGTTATGGTGCGATATCCAGAGGCAGAGCGGCGTGCCATTGCCAATATCAATGCGATGTATATTCGGACACGCGACGGAACCGAGGTTCCATTTTCTACGATTGCTACTTATCGCGTTGAAAGAGGTTATCAATCTATTGAACGCCTCGACCGATTAAGAACCTTGGAAGTCAGTGCTGATGTCTCTGAGGATGGCGCACCACCGAGGGCGATCGTCGAATCGGTACTCAAGAATGAAGGCCCCGCATGGCTTCAGCGTTATCCGAGTCTGACTATTAATATGGATGGCGAGCTTCAGGAGGAAATCGAATTTCAGCAGGCCATGGTTTACATGGGCTCCTTATCGATGCTTATCATCTTCGGGCTAATGGCAGTGGCCTTTAAGTCCTATTGGCAGCCGTTTTTGGTACTAACAGCTGTTCCTTTTGGCCTGATGGGCGCTATCTTTGGTCACTGGCTCCTGGGCTGGCAGGTGAGTATGTTTTCCATTATGGGGGTAATCGCCTGTGCAGGGGTGGTCGTAAACGACAACCTTGTACTGATTGATCGAGTGAATACGCTTCGAGATGAGGGTATGGAGCTGATTGATGCTTTGTTGCAAGGCGCGACCAACCGATTCCGTCCAATTGTACTTACTTCAGTAACGACCTTTGTCGGCTTGGTACCCATCATGTTGGAGACGAGCGTTCAGGCCCAGTTCCTGATTCCTATGGTGGTCTCATTGTCGTTTGGCGTGATGTTTGCGACCGGTGTAACCCTGATTTTGGTTCCGGCTCTGTACTTGCTGGGCGATGATGTTGGAGAGTTCTTCGCGACACTCACGAAGCGAAAAATTGACCGAGCAGATGCGGACTTACCGACGGTGTAAATGTCTGAGTCATTAGTACGCTGTATGTCTTAGTAAAGCTGTATGTCGTAATAAAAAAGGGGCGTCAGCCCCTTTTTTATTAACAGTTGTGCGCTGTCGCCACTCGATTTACGGTCCTGCAGCAATAATATCGTCACTGATATCAAACTTTTCAATATTGTCCCGGAACAGAGCGGCAAGTTTCTGGGCCTGCTCCTCGTATGCTGTGTCGTCACCCCAACTGGCTTTTGGATCAACATACTCGTCGGCAACCCCTGGAATGCTGACGGGGAAGTGCAGGTTAAGAGAGGCAATATGTTTTGTTTCGGTGTCGAGTAGTGCGCCGCTTTGAGCAGCAGCAACGACAGCTCGGGTTACGGGTATCGGAAAGCGACTACCGTTTCCGCTAGAACCACCCGAGCCGCCAGTCCAGCCTGTATTGACAAGATAGACTTGAGACCCGAAGTCGTCGATACGCCGCATTAATAGGTCTGCGTAGTCTTGTGCTGGGCGGGGCATGAACGGCGCGCCAAAGCATGTGCTGAATGTGGGATGAATGCCTGCTTCCGCACCGAGCTCCGTCGATCCAACACGTGCGGTATAACCGGACAAAAAGTGAAAAGCGGCGGCTTCTTTTGATAGCAGGCTGACAGGCGGAAGCACACCTGAGACGTCACAAGTGAGAAAAATAACGCACTTCGGCTCGCCCCCCATGTTCGTTGCTGAACGCTTTTCGACGTGGTTGAGTGGGTAGCAGCATCGGCCGTTTTCTGTCAGCGTCGTATTCGAATAGTCAGCCTGTCGCGCGTTATTCAGCGCAACGTTTTCGACAATTGCACCAAATCGAATGGCATCCCAAATGATCGGCTCGTTTTTTTGACTCAAATCAATGGTCTTCGCGTAGCAGCCGCCCTCTATATTAAAGACCGAGCCTTGTGCCCAACCATGTTCGTCGTCACCGATGAGATATCGGGCAGGATCTGCCGATAAGGTCGTTTTTCCTGTGCCGGACAGACCAAAGAATAATGTCGTATCGCCTTCGTCACCGATATTGGCAGAACAGTGCATAGGTAGGACATCTTTTTCGGGTAGCAAAAAGTTTTGAACCGAAAACATCGCTTTCTTCATCTCACCGGCGTAGCGCATTCCCGCAATCAACACCTTGCGCTGGCCAAAGTTGATTAGCACTACACCATCTGAATGCGTACCGTCACGTTCAGGGTCACAAACGAAGTCAGCGACGTTGAGGACCTTCCACTCCGGTTTGTCAGACGGGTTGTAGTTATCAGGGCGGATGAACATATTGCGACCGAACAGACTCTGCCAAGCAGTGCCGGTCATTACAGTTACCGGTAGGTAGTGATCATGGTGCTCTCCAACGTGGAGGTGCTGAACCCACTGCTCGTTGTTTGCAAGATGGGCTTTAACCCGGTCCCACAACGCGTCAAATTTTGTGGCATCAAAGGGTCGATTTACACCGCCCCATTCAATTGCGTCCTCACTTGAGGGTTCTCGAACAATATATCGATCGGCGGGAGACCTACCGGTCCGATGTCCTGTCTCGACTCGAAGCGCACCGGTATCGGCTAAGATGCCTTCTTTCCTGTCTAGAGCCATCTCAATTAATTGAGCGGCAGTTAGGTCACTGTGTTTTATAGGTGCTTTTGCAGTCTGTTCAACTGTCATTGGTATCGGTTTCCAGTGTGAGTGAGTAAACCGTGAGCCAGTTAGTGCAGGGTATGCTCCTCTGCCTGGTTCACATCGTTCAGAGCGAAGTGGTAGCTACTGCCACACATTTCGCAGTCCATTGTCACTGTTTTTTGCTCTTCGAAAAGCTCAGTGATCTCATGTTTCGGTAGCAGACGGATTGCGTTAAGGCTGCGATCTCGCGAGCAATGGCAAGCAAACTTAACCGTCTTGGGTTCAAAACGTGTTACCTGCCACTGGTTGAATAATTGGTATAGGAGTCTATCGGTGTCGACATCGATGAGTTCATGAGGTGTCATCGTATCAGCTAGCGCGCAGAGCGTTTGCCACTGGTCAAGCCTACTTGACGCTTCCACTACCAGTTGTGTCGGCAGCTGCTGAAGCATCAATCCCGCGGCACTGTCGGCACGTGTCGATAGCCAAAACTTGGTCGCAAGTTGCTCGCTCTGCTGAAAGTAGTCGCTTAGCACATCGGCCAACTCATCACGCTCAACTGCAATGATACCTTGATATCGTTTGCCCACGTCCGGCTCGATCGTCAGCGTGAGGATGCCCTGCGGTAAGTGCTCGCTTAAAGGTCCTTCCGGCGCGTCCAGATCGCCCCTAGCTAGTCCTCTGACTTCGCCCGAACTGGAGCACTCCACCATGATGAGGGATAGGGGACCGTCGCTGCGCCCTTGCAACACCACCTTACCGTCAAATTTGAGGTTGTTCGCAATCATCACCGCTGAAACCGCAAATTGTCCTAACAATACGCGGACGCCGGCACCGTAGGCATGTGATGCCAACAGGTCGTCCAGTACGTGTTTGAGTACTACGGTTTCGCCACGAACGTCCGCATCCTCAAAGAGAAAACGGTAACTCTCGTCTATAGATGTGGAGGGCAGCATCGTCTTAGTTTAACAAGCTCAGATCGTTGAGCGATGTGAAACTAGCATAGAATATTCACAATCAAGCCACTGGATAGCGGCTCGATACGTTTAGCCAGCAGCGAGCGCTTTAACTTTGGCGTTGAGGCGGCTTTTGTGGCGAGCTGCTTTGTTTTTCTTGATGATGCCTTTATTCGCCATGCGATCTATCACAGGTACTGCAGCGGACAGCGCTTCTTGAGCAGGCGCGTAGTCTCCGGCACTAACCGCTGCCAGGACTTGCTTCATTTTTGTTCGAACGAGTGAGCGCATGCTTGCATTGCGCGCGCGTTGCTTGTCGTTCTGTTTCGCTCTTTTACGAGCCTGTGGTGAATTCGCCACGAAATCTCTCCGAATTTAAAGGGCGCAAATAGTGGTTGACGTCGAAGTTGATGTCAACTGCCTAGCGTCCGTAAGGTAATAATGTTGATCTTAAAGTCCTAAAATGACTAAAAGCCAGCCGAGTGCCGCCAACAAAAGTGTCTCTTTCGCGTCGTCAATCCGAAACAAGGCGTAACCATAACCAACAGGTGGGAGCAGGAGTGAAAACATGCCCCAAGCATAGTCGTTTTTCCAGGCTGTGATCAGCAACAAGGCCCAGCTTGCCAGCAAGCAAGACACTCCCAAAAACATCAAATACGCGCTGTACGCTTCCATCTCTTCCTCTCCGCAGGTAGGGTTCACGACGGGTCGCGATCGTACCAGATTACGAGTCACAGCAAAGCAAAAATAAGTTAATAGTGGGATTCTTAATGGTTAATCGGATCATCAGGTCACTTGCACGGTGTGTTAGACAATGACAGATCGCTATGACGACATTCGGCCCTACCGTGACAGTGAGGTCAGCGAGGTTGTTGCAGCGCTGCTCAACGATGATGAGTTCATCGACACCCTGATCGCCTTGCGGACAACATATATCGCCAAGTGGTTGCCTCGTTTTGTCCGTTTTCTTGCTCGACGGGCATTGCGCAAGCAATTATCAGGCGTCAGGACAATCGATGCATTTCAAGCTTTGGTCAAGCCCAGACTTGATCGTGTGGTGGCTGAAACATCTATTTTCTCGTATTCGGGTGTCGATAAGTTAGATTCACAACAGTCATATCTTTTTGTCAGTAATCATCGAGATATCGTGATGGATTCGGCGTATGCCAATAGTGTTTTAGTGTCGGAGGGTCATCGAACTGCACAGGTTGCAATCGGAGACAATTTGTTGCAAAAACCATGGGTGTCTCACCTGATGCGCATCAATAAAAGTTTTATCGTTCGGCGCAGTCTCAGCGGACCCAAGCAGCAACTGGCAGTCTCAAAGCAATTGGCAAATTTTATGCGTGACGCAATCGACCAGAATCAGGGTCCATTGTGGATCGCGCAGCGCGAGGGCCGAGCAAAAGACGGTAACGATAAAACCGAAGCTGCCGTTTTGAAAATGCTCAGCTTGTCTAGGGATAAAAGCAGCGAAAAGCCCGATGAAGTCTTAGGACGGCTGAAGATTGTGCCGCTCACTATTTCTTACGAAATCGATCCTTGCGATGTGCTGAAAGCACAAGAACTTATTGTTGGTGCTGCTTATGAAAAGGCGCCTTTTGAAGACCTTGATAGCATTGCTCGAGGCATCCTAGGAGCAAAAGGCCATGTGCATCTGCACTTTGGCAGCCCGCTGGATGGTCCCTCGTTATCCGTGACAGATGCAGTGGCGCTGATTGATATGTCGATGGTCGAGAATTTCCAATTATTCAAAACTAATTTTTGGGCATGTGATGCTCTTGGAATTACAGCGCCCCCTGCGATGCCGGACCGCGCCAAGGCGAGCATCACCAAGGCAGAGTTTATGGCTCGCTTTGATGGCTTACCGGATCTTGAGCGGCAACGGGCTCTCCAGATGTATGCTCAGCCTGTATTGAATTGGATGGCGATCCACAGCGAGGCATGATTCTTTTTGTTGAATGAATCTATTCAAGACAAGATAAAGTCGGCCCTCACCGCATTGACGAGAGCGAGAGACCTCAAGCCTCGTTGGGGGCAGCGACAAATGATTGCCGAGGTCGCCAATGCCCTCGGTGATCCCGAGGGGCCCGGTTTTTTGGCGATCGAGGCCGGTACTGGCACCGGGAAGACCATAGCTTATACGATCGCGGCGTTGCCAGTGGCTCAGGCTCGCTCTAAAAAGCTGATCATCGCCACGGCTACGGTCGCGTTACAAGAGCAGTTGGTTTTCAAAGATCTTCCAGAAATAAAACGGCACAGCGGTATCAACTTTAGTTATCAACTCGCTAAAGGACGTGGTCGATATTTATGCCTTTATAAGCTAGATCAGCTCAGCCAAGGGGTTACTGATCAGCCGATATTATCCATGTATCCGGATGAGCTTGAGCTCCCTGAGAATGGTGAGGCAGAGCGCACGTATGATGCGATGTTGCGCGCTGTCAGCGATGATAGTTGGGATGGTGACTTAGATGCTTGGCCAGAGGTGCTCGATGTCGGTTTGGCTCGCTCTATCACAACAGATCACGGTCAGTGCCTTGGTCGGCGGTGCCCTCATATCACGGGGTGTAGCTTCTTTCGCGCCCGGGAGGGACTTGAGGAGGCCGACATCATTGTCACTAACCACGATCTCGTGCTCTCTGACTTCCGGTTGGGCGGCGGTCGAATTTTGCCCCCGCCTGAGGATGGCTTTTACATTTTTGACGAGGGGCATCAATTAGCAGAAAAGTGCATCAATCAGTTTGCGTGTTTCTCTAGAAGCGGTAGGACCCTCAACAATCTCGCTGAAGCGCAACAGTGGTTGGATAACAAACGGGAGTTTCTACTTGAGAACGATGTGCGGTCAGAGACACTGTCTGTACTCTCGACGAACATCACCGATTTGCTGCAAGTCTCACGTGACACTTATGCGTTGTGTTGGGATGCCTTAGGTCAGAGCATGGATGGTCGGTCCGATTTGCGTTTCTCATTTGGTCGGGTTCCGGATGAGCTTAGAGACGCATCGGTCGTGCTCAGAGATCTTTGGGCTTTGCATAGTCAAAAGTTATCGCCGCTCTTGGGCTTGGTGGAGATCTTGGTCGAGGAGGCTGATGCTGATCATCGCGATACGTGGGAGTCGAGCCTTAATGATCTGCAGGTCATTGCGGCGAGAGCGGAGGGGCAATTTGCTTTATGGGATAGTTACGCGAGCTCATCCGATGATGCGACCATGCCGTGGGCTCGATGGATAAAGCACTACGGGGATGAGAGCTCGATAGAATGCTACGCCAGTCCTATTTACGCACGAGATATTCTGGCAGAGCAGGTTTGGCAGCGTGTCGCAGGCGCAGTCATGACGTCTGCAACGTTAACCGCACTTGGCTCATTCGAACACCTCATGCAGCAGACCGGAATGCCCGCTAATACTAAGCTTGCTCGAGTAGAGAGCCCGTTTGAATCTTCACGGGGTCGTTTTGTTGTTCCTGCTATGGATACGGATCCGAGCCAACCGGCCGCTCATAGCGAGGAACTCATTGCTCTTTTTCCAGAGCTGCTTGAGTCCCATCGTGGCACGCTGGTTCTGTTTAGTTCGAAAAGACAATTGCAAGAGCTGGTAGAGGCTCTGCTGACTCGATTTAAGTCACGCCTTTTGGTTCAGGGACAAATGAGTAAGGCTGAAATTCTTCAGGAGCACCGCAGGCGGATCGATGCCGGCAAATCCTCAATTATTTTTGGTTTGGCGAGTTTTGCGGAGGGGGTTGATCTGCCGGGTGACTACTGCAGTCATGTGATCATCGCAAAGTTACCGTTTGCAGCTCCTGACGACCCGATCGATGCTGCTCACGCAGAGCTCTTGGAAGCGGCGGGGCGCAATCCTTTTATGGAGCTGACCGTTCCTAGCGCGTCGTTACGGCTGCTGCAGGCCTGTGGTCGATTATTGCGAACAGAGACCGATGAGGGCGTCATTACCTTGCTCGATCGTCGTGTTGTGACAAAACGTTA
>ERZ802826.371-NODE-371-length-14308-cov-8.22936_pt1 | contig 14308 bp, 10 predicted proteins | sample MGYA00345651_ERZ802826 | MGnify/ENA primary metagenome ERZ802826 (study PRJEB30503, sample SAMEA104212371) | marine metagenome | biome: Westerlies Biome; feature: [SRF] surface water layer (ENVO:00010504) within the epipelagic zone...; material: water...
TAAAGTATCAACGATGTATTGAGATGTTTCCACATTGCCTGAAAAAACTGCAGCGGGGTATTCAGGATTAATCATTGAGTTTTTCGGAATAATCAAATTTAAGGGTTTTAAGCAGCCTGAGTTCAGAGGGATATCATCATCGACTAGGCAGCGAAAAACATAGAGCACTGCAGCATAACAAATTGCACTCGGTGCATTATAGTTTCCTGGATGTTGATCACTCGTGCCCGTGAAATCAATGGTTGCTGATCGTTTCAATTTATCCACACTAATAGATACACACACCTGATGACCATCATCCATTTGATAGGTAAAGCTTGAGTCACTTAGAACATCCAAAACTCGTCGAACGGATTCCTCAGCGTTATCTTGAACGTGACCCATGTATGCATGAACAACATCAATTCCATAGTGCTCGATCACTTTTAGAAGCTCTTGAGATCCTTTTTCTGCGGCCGCAACTTGGGCCTTTAAATCAGCTATATTTTGATTAACATTTCTTGCAGGATGCTCTGCTTGAGTTAATAGGGCATTAATTTCATCTTCAAGGAATACTCCCTTAGAGACAATGGTAAAGTTATCTATTAAAACTCCCTCCTCTTTAATATGAGTTGAATTCGCTGGGGCAGAACCTGGAACCGTACCGCCTATGTCAGCATGATGACCCCTCGTAGCAACATAGAAAATCACATTCTCATTGCCATCGTCGAATACCGGCTTTATTAGAGTAATATCTGGTAAGTGAGTGCCGCCATTGTATGGAGCATTAATAAGAAAGGCGTCACCAGAATTCATAGTATGTGAATTTTCACGAATAATGGTTTTAATAGATTCACTCATTGAGCCCAGGTGAACTGGCACATGGGGCGCATTCGCAACAAGCTCTCCCTTGGGAGAAAAAATAGCACAGGAGAAGTCTAAACGCTCTTTGATGTTCACTGATGAGGCCGTATTCTCAAGCACCATGCCCATTTGTTCTGCAACGTTCATAAATAAGTTATTAAATATTTCTAACATGATAGGGTCCACGCTTGTTCCTATAGCGTTAGACCTTAAAACTTTTTGAGTACGAGTTAGGATTAAATCATTACTCTCTTTGAGCATTGCCTCCCAGCCAGGCTCTATGATGAAGGTTGAAGTTGGCTCAATAATGACAGCAGGGCCAGAGATTTTTTCATTCGGCTTGATATTATCTCGATTATAAAAAATGGTTTTTTCCAGTTTCCCATTTATAAATACATCTTGAGTTGATAGAGAGTCAGTTTTTAGTCTATTGTGGGTATTTACCTCCCAATCAAATGACTCACTTTGACATGATACCTCGGTCTGGGCTGATTCAATGATGATAGGTTTTTCTGGTGAGATAAATCCAAATCTTGCTTTATGAGTAGCCTCAAAACTCGATTTCATTGAAGAAAAATTTGCAAATTTAACGGGCAAGGATGTGTCAGAGTCTTTGTAGCGCAGATGAACTCGATCAGTATATTGAAATAGACTCTCATTAAGGTTTTGTGAAATCAAATCTTTTCGCCCATCAGACTGAAGACCTTTAAAGCATTTACTTAAGTGGTCTATTAGGCCAGAATCAAGAGGTAATTCAACTGCTGCCTCATTGATTGTTCTGCTATCTGCAAGACCAATACCGTAGGCAGATAAAACACCTGCATAGGGATGAAGGTGAATTTTTTTGATTCCCAGTTTATCAGCTACCATGCAAGCGTGTTGACCGCCAGCTCCGCCAAAACAAGAGAGCGTATAGTCGCTGACATCATAGCCACGCTGAACTGATATTTTTTTGATCGCATTTGACATGCTATCAATCGCAATGGATAAAAAGCCCTCTGCGACCTTATGCGGGGTAACAGTTTTCTTGGTGCTTGATGAAATATCATTGGCCAGAGACTTAAATTTTCTTTGAACAATTTTGAGGTCAAGTTTTTGATTGCCATTAGGGCCAAAAACTTTAGGAAAGTAATCTGGATTTAGTTTGCCTAGCATCACGTTACAATCTGTAACTGTAAGCGGACCACCGTTACGATAACAAGCTGGCCCAGGAAAAGCGCCAGCGGATTCTGGGCCAACGCGATACCTAGACCCATCGACATGCACAATAGAGCCCCCACCAGCAGCAACAGTATTGATTAACATCATTGGCGACTTTAGCCTGACGCCTGTTACCTCTGTCTCAAGAGTTCTCTCGTATTCTCCATTATAGTGACAGACATCGGTTGAGGTCCCTCCCATATCAAAACCTATCAGCTTACTCAGTCCAATTTTTTCTCCAGTTTTGACCATTCCAACTACGCCGCCTGCAGGCCCTGAAAGAATCGCATCCTTCCCTTGAAAATAGTTGGCATCAGTTAGGCCACCATTCGATTGCATAAACATTAATCGGCCAAAGTTTGATTGACTAGGTCCAAGTTCATTTCTAACTTGATTAACATAACGACGCAGGATAGGAGATAAGTAGGCATCAACTACTGTTGTATCTCCGCGAGGAATGATTTTCATAAGTGGACTTATTTGATGACTAACTGAAATTTGTGTAAATCCAATTTCTTTAGCAATGAGGCTAATTTGCTTTTCATGCTCTTGATGCCTGTATCCATGAAGCAAAACAATTGCAATAGATCTAAAGCCCTTAATAAAGGCCTCGGTTAATGCTTTTCTTGTATCTATAGTGTTAAGCTGTTTTAATACCTTCCCACCCTTATCAACTCTTTCATCAATCTCAACCACTTCAGAATACAGCATTTCTGGGAGTTGGATATCTAAAGAAAATAAGTTTGGCCTTTGCTGGTATCCAATTCTCAAAATATCTGCAAAGCCTTTTGTGATTGCTAGCAGTGTTTTCTCTCCTTTTCTTTCAAGGAGTGCATTGGTAGCCACTGTAGTGCCCATTTTTATAGACTCAATTTGCTGAATTGGAATAGACTCTTTTTCTTTCAATGACAACAAGTCTCTTATACCCTGAATTGCAGCATCTTCATAATGAAGGGGATTTTCAGATAGCAGTTTGTGACTTAAGAGTTCTCCATTTGGATTTTTACTGATGATATCAGTAAATGTTCCTCCCCTATCAATCCAGAACTGCCACTTGGGTTTTTCATTTAAATTCATCAAAAACTTTAATCAATAGACTCTATAGATGAATTATATAGGCAAAAAAATTATTATGATTTTCTAAACTTGAGTATTAAAAAAATGATTGACATCTAATTATTTTAGGAACAAAATGCCAGAATTAGTTGTAGCCATATATTACGAGGGGTTGATAGGATGAAGAATAGCTATTTACTAGGTTTTTTTCTTGTTGTTGTGAGCGGGGTAATCTGGAGCTTTGGAGCACCACTGGTAAGATATCTTGAGGATGCTGAAACCTTTAGGCTTCAGTATCTGCTTTATAGAGGTTTAATCATTACCTCAGTCATACTCATATTTGTTCTTTTTAGGGAAGGGAGGAACTTTTTCCAGACCTTTAATCGAATAGATTCGTGGAGCCTTATAGGAAGTCTTGTGATGTCCGTTACATTTTTTGGATGGATTTATGCATTGACCACAACTACAGTTGCTATCACTTTGCTCATGCTTGCTGTGTCTCCAGTCTTGTCAGCATTTCTGGGCTACCTCATTCTTGGTGAGAGGCTGAGTAAAAGTACACTCATTAACATGTTAATTGTGGCAATTGGCATTATGATCATGGTTTGGGACACTGAAAAATCAGCAACGATCATCGGGGTTCTTTATGGGTTCTTTGTGGCTCTAGGTTTTGCAATTTATACTATCACTATTCGAAAAAATCCTGAAGTTCCCAAGTTATTAACACCTGCTCTTGCTGGTTTCTTTTGTATGGTCTGGGCCACAATTCTTATTGTTGTAACTGGTGTTAGCTTTGAGATGCCAACAGCCAATATTGGGATTAGCATGACTCATGGCCTGGTTGTTGGCGTGGGTCTAATATTGTATGGTCTGGGAGCGAAGTACCTTCCTAGTGGAGAACTTGTGATGCTCTCCCTTTTAGAAGTCGTGCTGGGTATTTTTTGGGCATGGCTTCCGGCTCTAGGAATTCATGAGGTTCCATCAAGAAATACTTTAATCGGAGGATTAGCAATTTTATTTGCAATCATTATGCAGGGAGTCTATGCCAGAAAAAAACACCTCATTCCAATGCCATAAACTCCTGTATTAACAGTATTTTTTGTTTTAGTTGAAAGATTGCTTTAGCTGGCTTTAATTGTTAAAATTCTCACTTTTTTATCTAATTGTGATCCACAGTTTTATTTGATATATTTGCACTTTTTGTAATTAATAATTACTTACTAGAGCCAGTTTTAATAAACTCTGATGCTACAATTGAAAGTTTTTGAATGGCCATAAGCTGAATGAACGAATTAGTCTTTCCAAATATTAACATTGAGAAACTTACCCGGTGGACAGGCGATGTATCACCGCTCGAGTGCATTGGTATAAAAGATGAAACCCATAATGTCAAAAGTTTCACCTTTAAGTCAACGAAAGATGCCTGGTTTCAATTTTACCCGGGTCAGCATACTACCCTTTTTTTGAAAATTGATGGTAATGATGTGATGCGTACTTACACTATTGCATCAAGTCCTACTCGGCCTAACACGATTACCATAACCAATAAAAGAATGGCAGAGGGTGTTGTGACAAACTGGATGCACGATAGTTTGAAAGTTGGTGATTGCGTTGATGCTCTGGATATTGGAGGCTCTTTCAGTGTAGCTTTAGATAAGCCAAAGCCCAAAATTTTATTTTTATCAGGTGGGAGTGGAATAACTCCAATGTTATCCATGACAAGATATTTTTGTGATCTTTCAATGGATGTAGATATTGCCTTTGTTCACAATGCGCAATCTGAGAAAGATTTAATTTCAAAAAATGAGCTTGATTTTTATGAGTCAACTCAAAGTGATTTTAAAAGACACTTTGTTTGTGATATTGGGAGTGAGGGCTGGCTCGGACCAACAGGTTTTTTGAGCCATGAGATGCTTGTTGATCTCGTCCCCGATTTTGCTGAACGAGAGATCTATTGCTGCGGTCCAGAGCCTTACATGCAGAATGTAAAAAAAATACTCTCGTTAACTGATTATGATATGAATTTCTATCATCAAGAAAGCTTTGATATTGAGAGTTCAACGGCCCAAAAAAATATGGCAATCAATGCTGATTTGCCAGAACATAAAGTTACAGAAAGTGAAATAAATGAATATAATGTCACCCTGAAAAAGAGCGGTGATGTTTTGCCTTGTGGGAGCAATACAAGCATCCTAGTTTCTATTCAAAAACAAGGTATTACCGTTCCATTTGCCTGCTCACAAGGATTGTGTGGAACTTGTCGAACTAAAATGCTTGATGGAACCGTGGAAATGGATGCTCAGGGTGGACTGTTAAAGTCTCATGAACAAGAAGGATATATTTTGACTTGCTGCTCCTATCCAACGAGTGATATTGTGCTTGATTTATAGACTATTAGTTGAGTTAACTTATGCAAAAAAAATATTCATGGTATTCGTTATTGAAGGCAGGATTAGCTAACCAAGATTGGGATAAAGCCATACCCTCATCAAAGCCCAAATCAAAATATGATGTCATCATTATTGGCGGTGGTGGTCATGGCCTTGCTACAGCTTATTACTTGGCTAAAGAGTGCGGCATTAAGAATGTCGCAGTAGTTGAAAAGGGCTATATTGGTGGGGGAAATACTGGAAGAAATACAACAATCATTAGGTCTAATTATCTAAGAGATGAGGCATCTAGTCTTTATGAGCATTCAATGAGACTATGGGAAGGGTTGAGTGAAGATTTAAATTTCAATGTCATGTTTAGCCAGAGAGGGGTTTACAATCTAGGACACACTCTGCAAGACATGAGGGATATTGAAAGAAGAGTTAATGCAAATGTATTAAATGGTGTCGATGCTGTAGTTGTTGATCACAAAGAAATCAAAGAGCAAATTCCAATAATCAATACATCAAAAAATGTTAGATATCCAATTATGGGCGCTTCTTTTCAGGCGCGTGCTGGAGTTGCCCGACATGATGGAGTCGCCTGGGGCTTTGCTCGTGCTGCTTCAAACCTTGGCGTGGATATTATTCAAAACTGTGAAGTCATTGATATTGAGGTTGAAGAGGGTCGCGTCAAAGGGGTAAAAACTACTCAGGGCGATATAATGGCAGACCGAGTTGGATGCGTTAGTGCAGGCCACTCATCCGTTATAGCCAGAATGGCTGGATTGAGGTTGCCTGTAGAAAGTCATCCGTTGCAGGCTTTCGTTTCGGAGGCAATGAAGCCTATTCTTCATACGGTTGTCATGTCTAATGCAGTTCATGGCTATGTTAGTCAAAGCGATAAGGGTGACCTGGTTATTGGTGCGGGTATTGATGGCTACAATTCTTATGCTCAACGCGGCAGCGCTAAAATAGTAGAGCATTGCGCTGCGGCAATTCTTGAATTATTTCCCATTTTTTCGCGTGTTCGAATGAATCGACAGTGGGGCGGAATTGTGGATGTCTGTCCTGATGCGTGTCCTGTCATTAGTCCAACAAAGATTGAGGGCCTTTATTTCAACTGTGGCTGGGGAACGGGCGGTTTTAAGGCCACTCCTGGTTCAGGCAATGTTTTTGCTCATACTATTGCTCAAGACAAGCAGCACGATTTAGCTGTTCCATTTCATATTGATCGCTTTACAACGGGTGCTCTTATTGATGAGCATGGCGCCGCTGGCGTAGCTCACTAGTTTATTTGAAGGTAATATTATGTTTTCAATTCATTGTCCATATTGTAAAGAACCTAGAGACCAGAATGAATTTTCACCTGCTGGGGAAGCTTTTATAGCTAGACCTGAAAATCCTGAAGCCTTAAGTGATGAACAATGGGCTGATTATGTATTTTATAGAACTAATTTAAAGGGCGATCATTGGGAGCAATGGGTTCATACCTCTGGCTGTCGAAAATATTTTTTGGTAAAAAGATCTACCATTAGTCATGAGGTTATTGAAGTAGCGACTTTTGAAGAAATAGATAGTGAGAACGCATCATGAGATTAGAGAAGCATGCAAGCAGCCTTGTGGATTACACCCAGCCTTTAAGTTTTGTATTTAACAATAAAGCCTACAAGGGCTTCAAGGGCGACACTTTAGCATCAGCCCTTATTGCTAACGATGTTTTATATTACGCACGAAGTTTTAAATATGGACGAAAGAGAGGCATTATTGGGGCTGGAGTTGAGGAGCCAAATGCCCTAGTTTCACTTGAAATTGGAGGTAGATACACTCCTAATATGAAGGCAACAGAAATCATGCTTTATGACGGGCTGAGTGCAGTCAGTTCAAGCAACCCACATTCGGTTGACTTTCGTGCCATGATTAAGCCCCTGCATCGATTTATGCCAGCAGGCTTCTACTATAAAACTTTCATTAAGCAGAAAGTTTGGTCAATTGTTGAGGATCGCCTAAGATCCTTATCGGGTTTTTCAAAAGCACCTTCGGTGACTGATGAGGATGTTTATGATCATATTTTTCAACATACAGAGGTACTTGTAATTGGCGGTGGTGTTGCAGGGATGAGCGCAGCTCTTGAGGTTCTTTCTGGTTCAAAAGTTGCTAGAGTTATCTTGGTGGATGAAAGAGAAAATTTAGGCGGTGAACTAACCAATGAGTTTACAACTGATCAAACAGCAACTCTTTGGTTTCAAGAAGCTAAAGGTAAGCTTCAAAAGTATAGAGATGAAGATAACTCAAGGCTAAAAATTTTAACATCTGCCACTGCTTATGCCTGGTATGACCATAACTACATAGAGGTATTGCAGACTCATGGTACTGGCCAATCAATGGTTCATGAGAGTGGTCAAACTGCTAGAAAAGTACTGCATAAGATTAGGACAAAAGAGGTCATTCTTGCTACTGGAGCGCATGAGCGTCCAATGCTATTTGAGACCAATGACTTGGCAAATATTATGCTTAGTCAATCTGTCAGACGCTACATAAACGAGTTCAATGTTGTTGCAGGCAAAGAAATTGTTTTGTATGGAAATAATGACAGTATTTACAACACCGCAATTGATTTAAGTAAACATAATAATAAGTCTAAGGTGATTGATGTTAGAGCATCAGGCAATGAAAGTGACATTGTTTTAGAGGCAAAAAAAATAGGAATAGAGGTTTTTCAAGGCTTTGCTGTTCTTAAAGCAAAAGGTAAGAGTCGAGTTACTGGCGTTGAAATCTCTCAGGTGGAGATGCAAGCCAAGCCGCCTCATTGGAAATCTAAATGGAGAATAACTGGAGATACTAAAACTATAAATTGTGATCTTTTGGCAACTTCTGGAGGATTTAATCCAGTTGTTCATTTAGACTGTCATTGCGGTGGCAAGACATATTTTGATGAAACATCACAATCATTCCTTGCTCAAAAAGAGCGAAAGGATAGACAAGTATGTGGTGCTGTAAATTCTGTTGGTTTTTGGAAAGATGCAATGATTGATGCAAAAAATAAAGCACAATTAACGCTTTCATCTCTGGGTGAAGAGGTTGAAGTGACTCCACAAAAACTGACAAACCGAAGTCATAATTATTTTAATGTTGATCAGTTCTTTACCCCACTTGAAATTCTTAATAAGCCAAAAGTCTTTATCGATCTTCAAAACGATGTCACTACTCTGGATGTAGCACTCTCGATTAGAGAGGGATACCAATCAATAGAGCATATCAAGAGATATACTGCAATGGGCTTTGGAACAGATCAAGGTAAAACTGGAAACATTAATGGTATTGCTGTTGCTGCTGAATTTCTTGATGCACCTATGTCAGAGGTCGGTACAACGACATTCAGACCAGCATACACAGGTGTGGATTTTGGAGCGATGGCTGGAAGAGAAGTTGGAGATTTTTTTGATCCACAAAGGTTCACTACAATTCATGACTCTCACGTTAATAGCGGCGCTAAATTTGAAGTAGTTGGGCAGTGGTACAGGCCATGGTACTATCCAAAGAATGGTGAAGATATGCATCAGGCTGTTAACAGAGAGTGTCGCGCTGTTAGAAGCTCGCTTGGAATGATGGATGCTTCAACCCTTGGAAAGATTGATATTCAAGGTAAGGATGCAAGAGAATTTTTATCAAGAGTCTACACTAATGCATGGATGAAATTAGCGCCTGGAAGTTGTCGCTATGGCCTTATGTGTAATGAGAAAGGGATGATTATTGATGACGGTGTTTCAACTTGCATTAATGATCATCATTTTATTATGACAACTACAACCGGAGGTGCTGCAAGCGTTTATTCAACACTAGAAATGTGGCTTCAAACTGAGTGGAGTCATTTGGATGTGCATCTGAGTAGTGTCACAGATCAGTTTTCAACAGTTGCAGTGGTCGGCCCTAATGCGCGCAAATTGATGAACAAGTTATGTCCAGATGTTGATTTTGACAGTAAAAACTTTAAGTTTATGCAATGGCGCCCCGGAACTGTATGTGGCGTTGAAGCAAGAATTATGAGAATTAGTTTCTCCGGTGAACTTGCATATGAAATAAATATTGCAGCAAACTATGGGCGTTTTATATGGGATGAGGTTGCCCGTGAAGGTCAAGAATGGAACATCACTCCATATGGAACTGAATCAATGCATGTTCTGCGGGCGGAAAAAGGCTTCATCATTGTTGGCCAGGATACCGACGGCTCAATGACACCGATGGATGTTAATATGAACTGGATTCTAGCAAAAAATAAGCCTTTCTCTTATATTGGGCGTCGTTCATTTAGCGTATCTGCACTTAATTCCAATGATAGATTGCAGTTAGTAGGCCTCCTCACCAAGGATGATCAGGTTGTTCTTCCTGAGGGAGCCCATATTATAAGTAACAAAGGCATCTCTATTGGCTACGTAACTTCAAGCTATTACAGTCCAGTACTTGGAAGATCAATTGCATTAGCCCAACTAAAAGGTGGACTTTCAAAAATGTCTGAGACTGTCCTCGTGAAGATTGTTCAAGAAAAGCAGGGTCTCAAAGAGATACCTTGTGAAGTTTCAAGTAGTGTCTTTTATGATATCAATGGTGAAAAGGTAGACGGCAATGAGTAAAGATAGTAATTTTGAAAATATGGAGCCAGAATCTAGGTCAACTTTTAAACCTCTTGTGGATGAAGCAGGTTTTTTGGTGGATCAAGATGATATTAGTTGTCAAGAAATCACGGGCAATTCTCTGCTCATTTTAAGGGTAACTAAAGACTCAAAGAAAAATATCAAAGCTGCAAAAGATATATTCAATATTAAGCTTCCAGAGCCACTTCAGATGACTATGAGAGATTCCAGTTTAAAATGCTTTTGGGTCAGCCCAGATGAATTCTGGGTTTCTCTAGGTGCTCAGCAAATGCTAGAAATTGAAGAGAAGTCTAATAACCTTCCGAATGGTGTTTCTATCACTAATAATTCAGCAGCATATGGCACTCTTGAGTTTACTGGACATAAAACTATTGAGTTATTAAGTCGATGGATGAGTTATGATCTTGAGGCGGCTCTTCCCGATGGAAAGGCTGTTTCAACTACTTTCGGACAAGCGCCAGTTTTTGTGTATCGTGAAAAAAAGAATATATTTATGATGGTTAGGCATTCATTTTCTCACTATGTCGCTGGACTAATCAAGGACAGCGCTAAAAGAATTTAGGGCCAATAATACTGTAAGATATTAGCCATGGATAAAGTCAATTTTATTAGCATGGAGGATGGCACAGCTGAAGAGTATGCCTTTCTTGATAAACTAGAATCTCAATACATTCACGACTTGCCCTCTAGACTCATTGATGCCTTAAAGGCTTTGAATTCCAGCCTATCAGGCTATCAAATTAGTCGATTAGAACACTCACTTCAAGGAGCAACTAGAGCACTAATAGCTAAGGAAGACTTAGAAATGGTGATGGCTGTTTTATTTCATGATATTGGCGACTCACTAGCGCCCTATTCTCACTCTGAAATGGCGGCTGCTATTCTTAGGCCATTTGTTTCAGAGAAAATCTATTGGATTATTAAGCATCATGGCGTATTTCAAATGTACTACTATGCTCATCACTCTGGTGGCGATAGAAATGCAAGAGAGGTGTTTATTGATAACCCATGGTATGCTGATGCGGTTAGATTCTGTCACGATTATGATCAAAACTGCTTTGATCCCAATTATGATTCGAAGCCATTAGAGTTCTTTACCCCTATGATTCATGAGTTTTTTTCAACGCCTTTGCTTGATGATCCAGAGAGACTCGCTAGGTATGGCAAGGAATAATAATAGGAAATCTAAATGAGCTTTTCAATAACAAACTTTTCAGCACGTCAAATTCATTTGATTATTTTTCTCATTGTTGGTTCACTTCTTGGCTATGCCGCATACAGTATGAAAATTTTAGGGCTTGAACCATGTACCCTATGTATTACCCAACAGTTTTTTTATTGTCTTATTGGATTGAGTGCTTTTGTTTCTTTTTTACATAATCCAGGCATTAATGCTAGCAGAGTCTATTCGTTTTCTTTATCTCTTTTTTCATTAGCAGGCATTTGGATTTCTGGTCGTCAAGTCTGGCTTCAAGGGCTCCCTGAGGATGAGGTTCCATTGTGTGGGCCACCTTTAGAATATATCATTGATGTATTTCCTTTTGCCGATGTAATCAATGCATTATTTATGGGTGATGGAAATTGTGCTGAGATACCTTGGGAGTTTCTGGGTCTTAGTATGGCTGGCTGGTCACTAGTTTGGTTTTTGATAATATTGTTTTTAGGCCTTACATCTTTTGTCAAATCTAAAGCTTCGATTTAAACTGTCTCTGTGCATTGAGCATTTCCATATTGATTTGTTCTATGGTAAGATTTATTGGAAGTGGGGTAAGATATTTTTAAGATTTGGCTGATTTTAAAAAAACAGTAAGCACGCTATTCGAGTCAGTTGATATTCAGGTCAATGGTTCTCGCCCATTCGATATTCAAGTACATAATAAACTTTTTTATTCACGTGTCTTATCTGGTAAGTCTCTAGGGCTTGGGGAAAGTTATATGGACGGTTGGTGGGACTGTGAAGCATTGGATCAATTTTGTTACCAAATGCTTTGGGGCAGAATTGATAAACAAATTAAAGTTAAAAGTCCGGCTTTTCTTATGCATGTTCTAAGAGCTTATTTTTTAAATGCACAATCCAAAAAGCGTGCCTATATTGTCGGTAAAGAGCATTACGATACTGGTAATGATTTATTTGCTTTAATGCTTGATCAAAGAATGATCTACTCATGTGGCTATTGGAAGGATGCAGATAATTTAGATCAAGCACAAATAAATAAATTAGACTTGGTGTGCAGAAAACTGCATCTAAAGCCAGGAATGAGAGTTCTTGAAATTGGATCTGGCTGGGGGGGTTTTGCAAAGTATGCTGCTGAAAACTATGGTGTGAGTGTCCATGGAATAACAGTTTCTAAGGAGCAAATGGAATATGCTCAAGAATCCTGCAAGGGTTTAGACACTTCATTTGAATTAAAGGATTACAGGGATTTAAATGGCAACTATGATGCTATAGTTTCTATTGGTATGTTTGAGCATGTGGGATATAAAAACTATAGGGATTATATGGGGGTTGCTCGAAGATGTTTAGATGATAGTGGTCTCTTCTTGCTGCATACAATTGGAAGAAATACACCTTCAAGGTCTACAGATCCATGGACAAATAAATACATATTTCCTAATGGCATGATTCCCTCACCAGCTCAGATAAGCAAATCTGCTCAAGGATTATTCGTTATAGAGGATTGGCATAATTTTGGCCAAGATTATGATCCGACACTTATGGCGTGGAATGAAAATTTTCAAAAAAGCTATGATAATTTGAAGGACAGATATGATGAAAGATTCAAGCGTATGTGGGAGTATTACCTATTGATGTGTGCTGGCACATTCCGCTCTAGAAGAAATCAGTTATGGCAATTAATCCTTTCAAAAAAAGGGATAAAAGGTGGCTACTCATATCAAAATAGCCATAGACCTAATTCATAAATAGACCATCAATCATTGCGACTGATCTGCATCCAGATTGATAAACTGCATGTTGATTTTCTAGATTGATGCCGCCGATACCTACGATAGGAATAGAAATATATTTTTTGATTTCCTCAACTTTAGAAAGAGAGCAATGAATAGCTCTTGGTTTATTTTTTGACTTAAAGATAGCGCCTAGTGCAATATAGTCAGCACCACTTTGCTCTGCTTCAATTGCTAGTTTTAAGCTATCATGGCATGTCACACCAATAATAAATCGATCACCCAGTCTCTCTCTAGCAGATTTTGCACCTATGTCACCTTGGCCAAGATGAACCCCATGAGCCCCTACTTTCTCACAAAGGTTCACATCATCATTGACTATAAATAAAGTATTATATTCTAAGCATAGATTAAGCAGTTTTTTTGCTTCTTCTTCCTTATTTTTTATGTTGACTGCTTTTCTGCGATATTGGAGAATATTGATATCATGTTTTTTAATTGCATTCTCAATAAGGTCAATGTTAAGGTCTTTGTCTGGAGTAATTCCGTACAATCCTTTAATTCTTTGATTTAGCATAGTATGGGACTTTTTCGATCCAAGAAAATTCAAACACTTCTGATTTTCATTATAGCCGTGGTTGCGATTCTTTGGATATTTCAAGATAATTTCTTGAATATTTCTATTTTGAATAAATCTACATCAGAAGTTAAGGTTGCAGAGTCTCAGAATTCAGATGCACCATACCTTGAGAAAATAGATAATTTTATTATCAAGGAGTATTCAAAGGAACAGGTTTTATTGCATACTATTGAGGCAGATGTTTATAAAAGTTTTAAAAACTCCCCAGTTCAGCTTGAAACTGTGAAGGTTACTACTTTTGATGAATATCAAAATGAAGATCTAACGTTGAAGTCCAATCGTGCAGTTATTTTTAAATCTGGTGCGATTCATTTTATAGGACAGGTTGAAATTAAAACTATGAGCGGCATTTCTCATGAGATTGACACAGAACTTTTGATTGTTAAGGATGGGCAAATTAATAGCAACCGCAGCATTGTATATCTTGGTGAGAGCGCAAAAATAATGGCAGAGGGTATGGATATGAACCTTGATAAAGATATAATGAATTTAAATGGCGAGGTTCAAATTTTACAAGATACGGGTGCAATAATCGATACTAGAGATTTATTTATTAACCAAGCTGAAGGCGTTAAGAAATATTTGAGTAATGAGCCTACTGTCTATCAATCAGATAAAACTGTTGTGAACGCAGATAAGGG
>ERZ802826.375-NODE-375-length-14238-cov-11.5777_pt1 | contig 14238 bp, 18 predicted proteins | sample MGYA00345651_ERZ802826 | MGnify/ENA primary metagenome ERZ802826 (study PRJEB30503, sample SAMEA104212371) | marine metagenome | biome: Westerlies Biome; feature: [SRF] surface water layer (ENVO:00010504) within the epipelagic zone...; material: water...
TGATTCTCAGTTCAAGCTGAGTGATGTACTCGATCTGATGGAGGGGGTGGGCAAATGCCCTCCCCCTTTTTTTTACCCATCATTATTCGAGAACCAACCAATTGATTTACTGTCAAACAACAAAAAGGTCCATCACTGGCTGAATCTTTAGAGCCATATCAATAACCGCCCTAATGCGTTGGTGACTGCATTTCTTGACGATCTGAATGCTCACATTCAGTGATCAATCAATCATGAAGCAACCGTTTTTTGATTACGCGTCACTTTACCTCTCTCCCCAACACGCTTTCTAGAGCCAATTCTATTCATGATCTGGCCAGCATGTTTGAGAGAGCATAAAATCATCAAACTCAACCCTATTTCTCATCATGCTAAGTACGCAAACAAGTCCGGAAGGCATGGCTGCAGCCAACCGCACCAAGCCTGCCTCGTATTCCATGGCCAGCAAAGCTGGCAAAAACACGGTCCATCGCACTGTTGCTGGTTCCATCGCTGAATTCAAGCGCAACACCTGCTCAACGATGGGGCTTGGTATTGGGCCAAGACTGCACAGCGAATGTCCGTTTGGTTCAGTCTTTGATGAGTACCATCCAAACGATTCAGCAGCACTGGAGCGCACAATCATTGCTGCCTACAGACAGGTTTACGGGAATCTGCCTCCGACCGAAAACGAACGCTGCACATCACTGGAAGTTCGCCTGATGAATGGCGAAATCACAGTTCGTGACTTCGTCAATGGTCTCGCCAAATCCCCCTTCTATAAGCAGAACTATTTCCATGCTGTTGCTCCACAGCGTGGCATTGAACTGAACTTTAAGCACCTGCTAGGCCGCGCTCCTCTAAACCAAGCTGAAATTCAGAAAAGCATCAAACTCCAAGCTGAAGAAGGCTTTGATGCTTTGATAGACAGCCTGACAGATTGTGCTGAGTATGCTGAAGTCTTCGGCTCTAACATCGTTCCCAACTGGCGTACAGCTGATTCTTATGCCGGGATGATGACATCATCGTTCAACATGATGAGAGAGCTGGCCAGCACTAAAGTTGCCGTAAGTGATAACGCGCAGGGCAGCCGCAGCAGAACCTTGAACCCTCTGGCTACCGCAGCCGCCAAGGCATCGAGGCCTGTCACCTTCACTTACCAAGCGGTCGCAAAACCTGCTGCCAGACTGCCGCAGCAGCAGTATTCCGGACACCAGCCCCCGAAACAGACCGGCTACGTTGAGTTCCGTCCTTTCGGAATTCACTTCTGAGCTGACGTTTCCAAACAGAAACAGGCTTGAGCCATCTTTGGCTCGAATCAGCTCCCTTTCATCGAAAGGGAGCTTTTTTCTTGAAATCAATCGTTCCGTAAGGGTAAGGATTGGAACGCAAGCCCCCCGTTTACAACAGGTGAACATCGTCGATTAGATTGATTGGAGGATGACAACAGTGCTTGCAGTGCTCCAGGATTTCACCGACGTCTCATCGATCAGCGGAAGCCAACTCACGGAAGAAGAAGCACTGCAGCTTGCTGATGAGCTCAGCACACAGTTAGGTGAAGGTGAAATCCCTCAATCAGATGCAGAGTCACTCGAGCGCATGGTCGCCGGTCTCGGAGATGCGAGAGGAGCTCTGCGCCTCACCTTTGCGAAAAGTCTTGGCGCAGTAGGAGAAAAAGCTATACCCATTCTCTGTAAAGCACTTCGGAGTCACCAGAATGTCATCGTCAGAAGAGCATCAGCTAAGACGCTCAATTTAATAGGACATAAGGAAGCTCTCCCTTTTCTGCTCGAAGCCTTTTTAGAAGACAGTGATCCAGTTGTACTCGGATCTTCTGCTGGAGCAATGGCAACAATTGGACCCGACGCCATGGATTCCTTACTAGGAATCCTGAAAAATCCAGACTGCACACCATTTCAGGTTGGCTTGATCAACCTGGCGCTAAGTTTCATCGGTGTCAAAGCACCCGAGGCATTGCTAGAGGCTGCAGATTCCGACGTGGCTGAAGTTCGAGTTGCTGCAATTTCAGCTTTAGGCGATCAAATACAAAAGAGTGATGATCCTCGGGCACAAATCAGAGTATTCAAAGCACTAGATGACATCTCACCGGAGGTGAGAGCAGAAGCAGTTACACTGATTGGAAAATCATGCGATGCAGAAGATGTTGAACATATGCTGTGCAAAAAGTTGATCGACGAAGACAATCAGGTACGAAAGAATACTGCGATGGCGCTGATGAAATTAGAAGCATATAATTCAGTCGAAAGCATAGAAATAGCAAAGTCAGCAGAAACAGACGAGTCAGTACAAGCAGTATTCAATGTTGCCATAAACATACTAAGTAGAGATTCATAAGAACACAGGAGCAAATACGAATAAGAGGGCTAAAGCATTAAAAGGATGCCCTAAGCAGCCCAACCTCTACTCCGCATAACATAAACAGAAGGAATTCGAGCAGATCTGATAAGAATCGGATGCATGCTGGTAAAATATGGATATCACAAGGACTCTCTATGTCGCGTGCTGAATTCATACGCTTTCTTAAAGTTCTAGAAGAAGATTTGCCATTTCGAGCTCTTTTCCAAGAAGCTGAGCCCGAGGAAATCCTCAAACTCGCAGATCAACATGGATTTGTCTTTTCAGATGAAATAAAGGGTCGCTTCCTGAATCGATGGGCAGGTGTATATTTCTGCCCATTTGCCAATGATGTGGGAAGACTATGCCCAAAAATGGTACCCGAAGGATTTAGCACACTCCTACATTATTCACAGACAACATGTGCCAAAGAGGATAAAGTAGAACGTTTTGATTTTCGTGCTGGAGGCTATTATGAAGGAGTAAAAACAGTAACTGGATAAAGCAAAAGATATTAACTCCTAGAATTTAATAGGTTCTGAAGACGTGCCAATGCGGACTGAGCTGCTTCCTGAATCAATGGATCATCATTATTTTCTTGAAGTGTCTGTAAAGCATCTTCAGCCATAGGATTCGGGATATCGGCAAGAGCCTGAGATGCACTAAAGATCAAAGCCACATTTTCACTGCTGAGAGACCTTGCCAGAAGTCTGATTGCCTCTTCAGACTTAAATTGTTGCTTACCAATCTGACCGAGACACATCAAAGCACCTTGTACGACCACCATATCTGTATCATCAATCCCTTGTTCCAGCATCTCCATCACTGAATCAGGAAAAGGCTGATCAGGAAAGTTCTTGAATAATTGCACGAATGCCTTCGGGCAACAACGCCTTGCAGTTTGATTCTCAGTTGTTCCATAAAGTTCAATCAAAGGATTGAAGGCAGAACTCCCAAAAAAACCAATGCCTTTAACAGCGGCTCTATACACCTTAGGGTCATGGTGAGAGAATAAATCCAATAATTTCGGCATTGCTTCTTCGTGATAATATTCAGCAAGAATTAAACAGGCTTCTTCCTGAATTCTGGGATTGGGGTGCATCAGATCCTCAAACAAAGAATTGATGGCAGGCACTGGCTGGTTGTCGCTCACTGCGATTCTCGATCAATTTTTATATTAGATTTTAGCATCGGTTCTCATACAGGAGGAACAGCATTTGTCGTCAGCTCATGGGTACATTCTCCAGCAGCGATTGCGCTTTCCAACGAACCAAGATCTCAGGGTCTGAATGAGCAAGATCCTGCACTTGACCAAGATATCGAGACAAAGACTCATTAAAAAAGGTTGATTTAATCACAATTAAAGCGGCATAACGGACATCCCAAAATGGATGTCCGTTATGCGACAAGGCAGACTTCAGTATATGCTCACATTGATGAGGATATAAGCGGGCATAAGATAACAATGCAGCTGATGGAGACTTTTTGAATTGCGGTCGTCTATCTCGAAAAGCATCAAATAAAATGTCATGAATTGACGTCAGCGCCTCAGCATTCCAGTCTCTAATCAAACCAAATAGATGCATCATGAAATAGTGTGCACCATAGTCGTTGTGAGCTTTCTCCTGCCAGTTTGCCAACACATGGTGCCAAACATCTTCTGAATCGCGATCCAATAAGGCTTGCATAGCCAAATAACAGCGACTGAAATCAGGATGAAAGAGACCTTCAACTAAAAGCTTCGTTGGGAGGGGATCACCATAGTGATGGAGCACCGTGATCGACCTAGGATCATCCCGAAGAACCTGGTCAACAGCTGACAGAGCCTCACTTTTTGGCTGTTTTGCCAACGAGTTTTCTACAAGAGCACGCACAGCTCTAAGCCGAAATGCTGGTGAAACGGGTGCCTTGAGTAACGTTGGTAAGAGTTCAATCCCACCAGCATCGATGACATCCTGGACTGCCGACTGACGATCCATCTGATTAGAATCAAACAGATGATCACTTAGCTCACCAAGACGTGTTCGATCTCCTGACAAGTTAATCGTGGCCGCAATTGCCGCACCTCTTATAGAAGACCGTTCATGATCCTTCAATGAAGCGATTCTAGATAGTGCCGTGATGACACTGAGCTGAGACAGACTCTGAATAATAACTCTTTGATTTTGATTGGGATCATCCAACAACTGAATCAAGCGCTGATGCACAGACCGGTCCTGACAGTTCAACCGTGCCAGGGCCCAAGCAGCATTTTCGACCATATAGATATCAGAACTATCAAGAAAACTGGCAATCTTCGACTGGGCTGAATCAACTCCCAATCTTGCAAGAACTTCGACAGCCTTTCGTTGTGCCAAACGAACAGACGATTCAGTTGATGTCTTGCAAAGAAAGCTCAGCAAAGCGTCGTTCGCTGCAGGGCCAGGGAAGTTAATCAAGTGGGAAACAGCCATATAATAGTCACTACCGCTATCAAGATCTTGAGCATCCTTCGCCAAAATCTTAATAGCGTCGTCTTGAGCCAGCCCAAGATGAATGTTGTCAAATAGCCCCGACATCCGAGATCATGATTTTTGAATAATTCTACATGCCCATCTCCGTCAATCGCCACATTTAGCAAAACAGAAGAGCGCGGACTCAGTCATCGACTTTAGCCCCACACCACACAAGACACCCAAAATTCCACAAGCTAGTTGAGAGGATTTCAGATGGTTTACTCAAAGCATTTAAAGAAAAAGCGTCGAAATTAACCCATTACTTTCACGAAAACTTCTGGCAAGGCTCCAAAAAATACTAAAAAGTGACAATAACAAAGTCAACGTCAAATCCCCTGGAGACGAAGATTTTAGAATTAAGCGCCCAGAACAAATCTCAACTTAGCCATCAGAATTTTATTGAGTTGTCCTAATATTTTCTACATCGAGAGGGACTAACAGACCACAGTTCCTGAGTCGGCGCAAAGCATCCTGATCAGGAGTTGGAGGAAACCTCAAAGACACCATCGACAGGTCGGTTGGACTTCAAGACATCCCAGTTGATAGCTTGCAGAAAAGACTTTTCATCCTGCGTCTCGACAATATCGACACCCCAGAAACCTTGTTGAAGTGGCGCTCCTGGTGCTGCCTCGGAGTCTTTACGCCCGCCAAGTGCCAACACTGTATGGCTTGTATCGTGGCCAAGCTGAGATCTCAGCTGTTTCCAAGCAACAACCAATTCCATAGCCATATCGCAGGGAGATGCATTTGATGTCAAAGACAAAATCCAATGAGGATGTTCAATTACATTTGCAGAAATAAATGTTGCGGAGACAGATTGGATCCCCGAAGCCAACTCTTCAAGCCGGAAGGCCGGCACTTCTGAAGACTGAACCTGCAAATTATGCGAGAGAATGAATGTAGTCATGAAAAGAACTCCTTCTTATCAACCTTAATGGAGCCACAGCTCGAGCGTGATCAAAACCTCAACACATTGCAGTCATCAAAAAAGGGGGGCAGATGCCCCCCAATAGATCATGTCCAGTACTGAGTTAGGACAGAGCGTTGATGGTGTAATCAAGGTAGCTCTTGAATTCATTCAGAGCCTGAGCGCTCATGTCGCGAGGTGCGCAGGCACGATCGCGAGTGTAGGTGAGCGCTTCGATGTACGCGTTGGTTGGAAGCCCAAGAGTGCGATAAACCTCTCTTGCTCCGGCGATACCCCACTCATCGAGGGGGCCGGTGCCGCCAACGATGAGGCAATAGTTGATGAGGCGGAGGTAGTGACCGAGATCGCGGTAGCACTTGTCGATCTTTACCTGGGAGTCACCGGCTTCGCCGGGCTGCTTGAGGTAGGCGTACTTATTGAAGCAAGCATCACCAGCTTCACGGGTGACGTTGTCGAGGCCAGCGGCCAGCTTTTCAGCGGCCTCCAGACGTGCAGCTGCACGCTGGATGTTGCCCTGAACAGCCTCGAGGTCGTTTTGAGAAGGGAAGCGACCGGCTGCATCAGCTGCGGTCACAACAGTCGTGACGACGGATTTCATTTGAGATCCTTAGGTAAGGGTGCTGAGGAGGAAAGAAGAAGACGTAGTCAGTCGCCGATCAGCTGATTGCGCCGATCACGCGATCAAAGTAAGAGCCAGCTTCAGACACCAGTGCAGAGCAGTCACCCTGGGTGGTTTCCATCTTGCGGTACTTGGCGCCACCGCTTGCAGGCGAGTTGGTCTGACCGATCAGAGCCGTAGCTGCAGACTTCATGATCGCCACAGCACGAGCAGCAGACTGAGTGGGAACACCCAGGGCGATGTAAGTCTCTTTCAGACCATTGAGGCAACGGTCATCCAAAACGGAAGCGTCGCCAGCCAAGAGTGCGTAGCTGATGTAGCGAAGCACGATCTCGCCGTCACGAAGGCAGGCAGCCATGCGACGGGTGGGATAGCAATTGCCACCGGCCTGGATGAGGCCAGTGTTTTCGCAGATCATGCCGGTGACTGCATCAGAGACGATGCAGTAAGCATTGGAGGTGATGGCGTTGACAGCGTCCAGACGCTTGTTGCCGTCACGCACGTATGAGCGGAGGCTAGCGAGCTCGCTACCACCCACGGGTGCAGTTTTAGCGTCAGCGCTGACGACTGTGCGGGAAAATGCGTCGAGCATTGGGGGCCAGACAGTTTTGGAGATGCGGTGCTTCGGAAACCGCCTGGGGAACAAGTCACGAGGACCTGAGAGCCCAAAGGAGGGAGAAGCGCATCGCCAAGCTAAACCCCGGTCCCAGGCAAGCTTCCAAAACCGTCGCGATCACGCAAGGGTTTGTCACCTTGGGGCGTAAAGCAGCGATTCCCCCCTTCCTCACAGGCAGCTTTGAGAGCTCCACGAACGGACAGGTCCCCTCCGAAGCGTCGAGGAACTCAGCCAAGGCCAGGACTGGAAGTTAGAAGGTTTAAAATCCAAAACTGATCGACCGGTGCTTTGTGGACCAATCCGCTTCTGATCTGCCAAGTCTTGAGGAATTACAGGAGTCTATTGATGAACTGTCTGCCTACCGAGAGAGACTTTTTCAAGACGTGGTCGGGCTTGGGAAGAAACTTCGACTGTCCCAGAAAAAAATCGACGCAACAATTGCTGAGCATCCAGAGCTACAACGACTCGACGAGGTCATGTCTCAGCTTGTAGCACAAAGAAATGCCCAGCAGGCACAAGCCTGACTCCCAGACTCAAGACCTTGCACCTCGTCTGACCTATTTAGTTCTACACGTTAATCATGATGTCGCCAATATCCTCTCCCCCAATGACAATGGTGGACTTCTTCGAATCAAGCCGCGGAACCTGGTTGAATCGACGCGCTGTGCATCATCTGGATCACCAAGATGACGAAGCAGCAGATTCTAATCTTGTGATCGAACCTTTCAAGGCAGACGACCCTGCTGTCAGCAGAATCTGCGAAGCACTCAATATCAATACAGCAAACAGCACAGGGGGAGCGCGCTTTTGGTGGGAAAGCAATATCAAAAAAGGGGTCAGGAACGATGACTACGCTGCCGTGGTCATCGACGTACCCGACAATGGCAACGATCGCAGGGGATTCCTCCTCAGAGATGTGGGATACGTTGAAAAGCAAGCCGTTCTAAGCACTTACAGCTTCGCCGAGGATGGTGTACTGACGATCACCACGCGATATGACACCAATATCGGTATTGAACGATGCTGGTTCGTCACTGATCAGATCCGCATGAGGGTGAGCTCAGTTCAGTGCTTGGATGGTGTCGCGATGACCACCTACTGCACTGAATTCCGCTGTCCCACTGACGCTGACATCACGGCTATCGCTGAGCATGCCAAGCAGATGGCCAGCAATACTTCATCCCACGGAGCCTGACTGTCATGTTTGATCCGTTTCTTGAGGAATTACAAACTGCGATCAAAGCCCGCGGCGGAATATCCGTTGAAATACCGGCAGGCCTGGAACGCAATCAATCTCAAAAGCGCACCAGTACCATTCAAAGTTGGCTCTGGAAGGTTCCAGGTTTTCGCCGCTGGCGCGTCACCCGACTTGACGCCGGTGAAAGTCTCCAAGTTCTCAACTCTGTTGCCTACCCCGATTACAGCTTGGATCATCCCCTGATGGGAATTGATTTGCTCTGGTTTGGTGCTCGTCAGAAGCTTGTGGCAGTTCTTGACTTCCAGCCACTGGTCCAAGACAAAGATTACCTTGACCGTCACTTTGATGGCCTGAAGGATCTGAGTGCCCGCTTCCCTGATCTAAATGGTGAAGAGACGATGCGATCCTTTGATCCGAACCAATATTTTTCGTCCTGGCTGCTTTTCTGCCGTGGTGGTTCCGAACAGGCTGAAACATCCTTGCCTCCCGCCTTCAGCTCCTTTCTGAAGGCCTACTGGGACTTGCACGATGAAGCCTCCACAGCCTCATCCTCAATATCACCGGAAGACGTGCAGAAACTTCAGGAGAATTACGACGTCTACAGCGCCGACCGGGATCCAGCCCATGGACTGTTCACCAGTCACTTCGGCAAGGACTGGTCGGATCGCTTCCTGCACGAGTTTCTCTTCCCCGCCTCCGCTCGCTGATGACACCCGAACGCCCATCGAGCACCGATCCAGTCGTCCTGCCTGGCTGGACTTGGCAACCCTTTCTCGATGATGCAGTGAATGCCCTTCATCCACTGAACATCCAGCCCTATCCGGTCGCCGAGGAATTTCTTCAGAAACAGGACATCACCGGGTCACGATCCAAGCCGGTGACCGTCACCACGGCCACATGGGCTTGCCGAACCGAGAAGTTCCGGCAGGTGCGAGCCGCTTGTGTGGATGCCGGGGCGGCAGCATCAGTGCTCAACTTCGTAATCAACCCCCTCTCCCGATTCGACCTGCCGTTTTTCGGGGGTGATCTGGTGACCCTGCCTTCCGGTCATTTGCTCGCACTTGACCTGCAGCCGGCAGACAAATCAGATGAACAGCACACCCGTCCGGTCTGGAATCGGCTGATGCCGATTTTCGAGCGTTGGCGGGAGAAGCTCCCGGATGGGGGACCGATCCCGGAAGAGGCGCAGCCTTTTTTCTCACCAGGCTTTCTCTGGACCCGGCTGCCTCTCGGAGAAGAGGGAGACCATTTGATCGAGACCGTGGTTCGTCCTGCCTTCAACGACTATCTGAGGTTGTATCTCGAACTTGCAGCTGAAGCCGAACCTGTTTCCGATGCACGACGGGATGATCTGCTCGCCGGACAACGCCGTTACACGGATTACCGCGCCGAAAAGGATCCCGCACGCGGGATGCTGACTCGCTTTCACGGCAGTGACTGGACTGAGAACTACATCCATACAGTTCTGTTCGATCTCTGAAGGAATCGCCGAAGGACACCCATCAGACATCCCTTCCGGCGACAGGGATTAAGCATTATGAACAGGCTTCGGGAGCTCCTCGAGCATTTGGCGAGAATCTCACCGACCCCGACGGGACCTTCCTTACGATGTCCCTCCGGTGTCTGTGACACCCATTTAGACGCTGCCAAGAGGAGTTCCAAATGTTCGACGCCTTCACCAAGGTTGTCGCCCAGGCCGACGCCCGGGGACAGTTCATCAGCACCAGCGAGATTGACGCTCTCGCCGCCGTCGTCTCTGACAGCAACAAGCGTCTGGATGCCGTCAACCGCATCTCCAGCAACGCCTCCACAATCGTTGCCAATGCAGCCCGCCAGCTGTTCGCTCAGCAGCCTGCACTGATCGCCCCCGGCGGCAACGCCTACACCTCCCGTCGCATGGCTGCCTGCCTGCGCGACATGGAGATCATCCTTCGCTACGTCACCTACTCCGTGTTCACCGGTGACGCTTCCGTGATGGAGGACCGCTGCCTGAACGGCCTGCGTGAGACCTATCTCGCCCTCGGCACTCCCGGTGCTTCCGTTGCAGCCGGCGTGAACCTGATGAAGGACGCCGCTCTGTCCATGGTCAACGACCGCAACGGCATCACCTCCGGTGACTGCGCCTCTCTGAGCAGCGAGATCGGCACCTACTTCGACCGCGCAGCCGCATCTGTGGCCTGATCCAGGCATCAGCCCTCTTCGTCTAACCGCTTCTTACTTTCATCATGAAAACCCCTCTCACCGAAGCTGTCGCAGCTGCCGATTCCCAGGGACGCTTCCTGAGCAATACCGAAGTGCAGGCCGCTTCCGGTCGCTTCAGCCGTGCCAAGGCCAGCCTCGAAGCTGCCAAGGCACTGACCTCGAAAGCTGATTCTCTGGTCAACGGCGCTGCTCAGGCCGTTTACAGCAAGTTCCCCTACACCACCCAGATGGAGGGGTCCAACTACTCCGCCACCCCGGAAGGCAAGGCCAAGTGCTCCCGCGACGTCGGGTACTACCTGCGCATGATCACGTACTGCCTGGTGGCAGGTGGCACCGGCCCCATGGACGACTACCTGATTGCCGGTCTGGCAGAAATCAACCGCACCTTCGAGCTCTCCCCCTCCTGGTACGTGGAAGCTCTGAAGCACATCAAAGCCAATCATGGGCTCAGCGGCGACGCCGCCACCGAAGCCAACAGCTACATCGATTACGCCATCAACTCCCTGATCTGATCAGGTCCCGATGCGTTGAAAGCCCCCCACCGGGGGGCTTTTTTATTGTTCCTGTCTATCAAGCCCAGCTGAGCTGAGATGACTTCCACCTTGCGTCGTTTTCTCAGCCTGCTCTGTGGGGAATACAGCAATCAGAAGCAGGCCTTCGACAACCCACCGCTCTATTCCCACATCTTTCTGCGTTATCGCCCACTGGACCATCTCAGGCCCGGATCCATCCTTCTGGAACAGACTTACGCGGTTGATCCGAGCAATCCCTACAGGCTGCGGATGATCCGGGCTGAGGAGCAATCCCCAGGTGTGATCAAACTCTGGAATCACGCCTTCCGCGATCCGTCCCGCTTTGCCTCTGCGACATTTGATCCCGAATGTCGACGGCAGATTGTCGAGGGTGATCTTGTTGCCGTTGACCAGTGCCACTACCAGGTACTGGAACAGGACAATGGCTACCACGGAGCCATCGAACCTGGCTGCCGGTGCATCGTGCATCGGAACGGAAAGGACACCGTGCTCTTCAGCACGTTTCACCTCTGGGGGGATGAACTGACGACCCTGGATCGAGGCCACGACCCCGTCTCCAACGAACAATGCTGGGGGTCGGTCGCTGGAGCGTTTCGATTCCAGCGGACCTCAAGCTGGGGTGATGACTTGCCGGCGGAGTGGTTGTGATGGAACCTTTGAGCGAAGCTCAGGTGATCGCCAACCTCCGCCAGACCGAGGACGTTCCGGCTCAGTACTACGCAGCCTGGTGGCTGGGGAAGATGCGCAGCAGACACCCGCAGGCGGTGACGTTGTTGCTCGACACCCTGTCTGCGCTCAGTCAGGTTCCCGTTGATCCAGAGCGCCGCGGTGTGGCTCTGAATGCCATCCGTGCTCTCGGCATGCTGCAGGACGCACCGGCTCTCAGCGCCCTGCTGCCTCTGCTGAAATCCTCTGATTACTCCGTCCGTGAGGAAGCGGCACGCAGCCTGGGGCTCCATCGGGCGACCGAAGCCGTCGGCCCGTTGTGCCATCTGATTGCCGGAGGGCCGGAGCAGGCGGGCCGGGAGCAACCTGGATCGGCCCTGCTCCAAGAACCCTGCGAAGCGATCCTGGAAGCTCTCGGAGCTATCGGGGTGGCAACGCCAAGCGTCATTGAGACGATCACCCCCTTCACCCAGCATCCAAGACCCCTGATCCGCGCAGCCGCCTGTCGGGCCCTGCTCCAGATCACCGGAGACCAGCGATGGGCTTCCGAACTCGAGCAACTGCTGCTGCATCCGGAACCTCTGGTACGCCGCGGAGCCCTGCTTGATCTCGGGGCCACGGGCTGGACTGCTTCGCTGCCGGCCATTGAGGCGGCAACGGTTGAAAGCAGTCTCAAACTGGTGGCGCTGAGAGGTCTTGCCGAACAGAGCGGTGACAGCACCATTCTCGATGTGATGGACAGGCTGCTCTGATGCCATCGGTTGCCTTGGACAGTGCCATCCGTCACCTGGATGACGCCAGAACCACTCCCGAGCTGGTGCGTGCAACTCAGGCCATCTGCGCCCAGGAAGATCCAGCGGCGGCTCCCACCTTGATCAAGGTGCTCGGTTACAACAATCCAGCGGTTGCCGCCGTGGCCACGCAAGGGCTGATCGCTCTGGGCCGAGCCATCGTCCCCACCCTGCTGATGAGCCTTGATGCTCAGAACTATGGCGCGAGAGCATGGGTCGTGCGGGTCATCGCCGCCCTGCGGGATCCCCGGGGCCTGGAGCTGCTCGATCGCGCCCTCCAGGCAGACATCGCTCCCAGTGTGAGACGTGCAGCGACCCGTGGGCTCGCTGAACTCGACCTCGTCGGTTCCACGGCACCGGCTGATCTGTCGCGCTGTTATCTCGCCCTCTTTCGCGCCGCCCGTGACGATGAGTGGGTGGTGCGATATGCGGCTGCCTACGGTCTGGAACGACGGCTCAGCCTGACGCCACCGCCAGAGCCCCTGGCAGATCGGGGGTGCGCGCTCCTGCAGGAGTTGTCAGAGGAATGCCGTGAAAATGTCAAGGTGGTGCGTCTGCGGGCCCAGCTCGCCCTCCAACGCCTGTCCACCGGATGACTCAGAAGCTGCTGTTCGTCTGCCTTGGCAACATCTGTCGCTCGCCAGCCGCCGAAGGGGTGTTCCTGCACCTGCTGAATCAGCGGGGACTCAGCGACCGGTTCGTGGTGGATTCCGCCGGCACCGGTGGCTGGCACACCGGCAACCCCGCTGACCGGCGCATGCAGGCGGCCGCCGGCCGTCGCGGAATCCAGTTGCCAAGCCGTGCTCGTCAAATCAGCCTGGACGACCTGAGTGACTTCGATCTGGTCCTCACCATGGATGACGCCAACCTGACGGCCGTTCAGGGCCTGGCCCGGGAAGCCGGACGACGCGCCACAGCGACCGTGCGGCCGATGCTGAGTTACGCCCAGCGCTTCACTGAAACCGAAGTTCCGGATCCCTATTACGGAGGTGAAGCCGGTTTCGAGCATGTGCTGGATCTGCTGGAGGACGCCTGCAGCAACCTCCTGGACGAGCTCAGTTCCCAGGCGTAGGCCAGACCTCTTCACCCACCCGCGAGCGGAACTGCCCCACCAGCTCATCAATCACGGCATCAATGCTCATGCCATCGGTGATCAGCTCCACCGCATCGGCAGCCTTCACCAACGGGGCCTCTTCCCGGGTGCTGTCCAGCCGGTCCCGCTCGGCGATCTGCGCCTCCAGCTCAGAGCGCTCTGGAACGGGGAAGCCGCGCTGCTCCAGATCCAGGGCCCGACGGCGGGCCCGCTCCGCGACCGTGGCGGTGAGAAACACCTTCAGCTCGGCGTCGGGAAACACGGCAGTGCCGATGTCACGTCCCTCCGCCACCAGACCTCCCTTCGCCCCCATCGCCTGCTGCTGGTTGGTCAGCGCCTGACGCACACACCGATGGGCCGCCACCGCGGACACGGACGCCGTGACCTCCGGCGAACGGATCACGGTGCTCACATCCTTTCCATTCACCAGAACCTGCTGACCACCCGCAGGCAGCGACTTGAGCTGAAGATCAAGACCATCCAGCAGCGGCTCGATCGCCGCCCCATCGGCAGGGTCCACCCCATGGCTCCTCACAAGCCAGGTCACGGAGCGATACATCGCCCCGGTGTCGAGATAGGTCAAACCCAATCGCTCGGCGAAGGCTCTGGTCACCGTGCTCTTACCGGCCCCGGCCGGACCATCGATGGCGACAAGGGGAGCTCGGCTCATCAGAAAAACGTGATCAATCAGACGGGTACCGCCGCAACGAACCGCCGCGGCCAACAGAGAGATCGCCTTCTCCTGACCGCAGGGCTGCAGGGT
>ERZ802826.377-NODE-377-length-14223-cov-14.6159_pt1 | contig 14223 bp, 10 predicted proteins | sample MGYA00345651_ERZ802826 | MGnify/ENA primary metagenome ERZ802826 (study PRJEB30503, sample SAMEA104212371) | marine metagenome | biome: Westerlies Biome; feature: [SRF] surface water layer (ENVO:00010504) within the epipelagic zone...; material: water...
GTTGCCTTTTTGCTGTTCAAGGTTTTGTTTCAACTGGAATTGAATATGATGCTCTTGGCTGGTTTAATTTTTAGAAAAATACTATAGAATAAGCATTCTAAGCATATGGAAAAATAAATTATGACAAAAAAACCATCAAAAGAAGATACGTTAAAGGCTGTAAAAACATTAACAGAAGAGATTTCTAATAGTTCTTTAGAAAAAGAAGCATTAGAGGCGGTCAGAACTTTAATACTATGGGCTGGTGATGATCCTGAAAGAGAAGGACTCATAGATACGCCAAAAAGAGTTGTCAAAGCATATAAGGAGTTTTTCTCTGGTTATGAAGAAGATCCTGAAGAAATTTTAAGCAGAACCTTTGAAGAAGTTGAAGGTTATGATGATGCAGTTATTGTAAGAAATATAAGAGTTGAGTCTCATTGCGAACATCACATGGTTCCAATCGTGGGAGTAGCACATATTGGATATATACCTAAAAACAGAGTAGTTGGAATAAGCAAGTTAGCGAGATTAGTAGATTTATTTGGAAAAAGACTTCAAACACAAGAAACAATGACAGCACAAATTGCAGATACGATTGATAAAGTCCTCCAACCTAAAGGCGTAGCTGTTGTAATAGATGCTAATCATCAGTGCATGAGCACTAGAGGCGTTCATAAGACTGAATCAAGCACAATAACATCAAGAATGTTAGGAACATTTAGATCAGATAATAAAGCTAGAGAAGAATTTATAAATCTTATCCATTCGCCTAAAAACTATTAAATGAGCAGGTCTCTGGATTATTCCAGTATCAAGCCAAAAGTCCCGATTATTCTCGCTTCTGGATCAGAGAGTAGGAAACAAATGCTTGATGAAGCTGGTGTAACTTTCGAAGTAATTGTTTCATCCACAGATGAAGACTCAATAAAGAATCAAATCTCGTCATTACCATTTAGCGATCAAGTAACTATTCTTGCAAAGGCTAAGGCAGAACCTGTCAGCATTCAAAATCCAAACTCTATAGTTATTGGAGGAGATCAAATGTGTGTGCTTGGTTCAGAACTTCTTCACAAACCTGGGTCCAAAGAAAAAGCAATTGAAAGTCTTAAAACTCTCTCAAATCAAATACATCATCAACATAGCGGAGTATGTATATTTAAAAACAATGAATGTTTGTGGGAATATTCTGAAACAGTGGAGCTGAAGATGCATAATTTAACTGAACAAGAAATTATCAATTATGTAGAGTTAGAAAATCCTATAAATGCTGCAGGTTCATATAAATTTGAATCTTTAGGATGCAACCTTTTTGAATATGTCGATGGCTCTTCGCATACTGTAAGAGGTATGCCATTACTACCTCTATTAAATGCATTAAGGAGTTTAAACGTAATTAGTTTAGAATAATTTTATGAGCAGCATTCAACCATTCCATTTATTTAATACACTAAATGGTAAAAAGGAAAAATTAGAAGCAATTGATCCGAAGCATTTAAAAATTTATGCTTGCGGACCTACTGTCTATAATTATGCACATATTGGAAATGCTCGAATGGCAGTTGTTTTTGATACCCTAGTTCGAACCTTAAAAATTATTTATCCCAAAGTAACCTACGTATCTAACATCACAGATATAGATGACAAGATAATCGATGCAGCAAATGAACAAAATGTAGCAATATCGTTAATTACTGAAAAATATACAGAAATATATAATAAGGACATGGCAAAACTTAATGTTTTACCTCCAGACATCCAGCCAAAGGCAACAGAATACATACCAGAAATGATTACACTCATTAAAGATTTAATAAAAAAAGATTTTGCATATGAAAAAGACGGCCACGTTCTTTTTCATGTACCTTCATTTAAAAATTATGGTCTCCTTTCAAATAGGAATAGAGAAGAACAAATCGCCGGAAGTAGAGTTGACATTGCTCCATTTAAAAAAGATCCAGCAGATTTTGTTTTATGGAAACCTAGTATAGAAAATCAGCCAGGATGGGATTCACCATGGGGTTTTGGAAGACCTGGTTGGCATACTGAATGCTCTGCTATGTCAGAAAAAACTCTTGGATTACCATTTGATATTCATGGGGGAGGAAGGGATTTAATTTTTCCTCATCATGAGAATGAAATTGCACAAAGTTGCTGCTCAACCGCAGACGCAGATAAACCAGAATCATATGCTAAATATTGGATGCATAATGGTTTTGTGACAATCGACGGTGAAAAGATGTCAAAGTCTCTGGGAAATATAATATTGGTTAATGATCTTACAGAAAAATATCACGGTGAGGTTATAAGGCTAGCTCTATTATCGTCTCATTATAGGCAAGGCTTAGATTGGAATGAGAAGGTAATTCATCAAGCAAAAAAATTATTAGACAAACTTTATTCCCTTTATGATGAACTAAAAGATATAAAAACAGATCAAGAAGAACAGAATTTCGAAAGCATTGAAATAATTTTTGATGATTTAAATACACCTGGTTTAATTTCTCAAGCCAATAAATTAATTAAAGAAAGTGATTTGTCAAATAACTCTGAAAAAGCATTAATTAAATCTAAGTTATTAATGATTGCAAAAGTTTTAGGTATTTTTGAAGATAAATCTTATAACAAGATCTCTGATGAACTTAACAAAGAAATTGAAATCTTAATAAAAGAAAGATCTATAGCAAAGGAAAAGAAAAATTTTGATTTAGCAGACGAAATAAGGACTAAGCTTGAAAACCTAGGAGTTGAAATTAAGGACACACCTGATGGAACTTCTTGGCAAGTTAAGTAATTGATATGGATTTAAAAGAAAAACTACCAGATTCATACTCACATATTGATGAGACTCTTGATAGTGCAAAATTAATTTTGTCTGAAGCTGTTTCAAACACACAAACTTTATTCCATACCCCAGTTGTATCAACAATGTATGAAAACAAGATTGTATCCCGCGTGATGGTATTAAGAGAATTCAACTTTGATAAAAAAATTCTTCGTTTCCATACAGATAACAGAGCAGCAAAAATAGATAACTTAACCAAAAATCCTTCTTCAACAGTTATTGGATATGATGCAGACCTAAAAATACAAATAAAAATGCAAGGTCAGGCAAAGGTTCACATTGATGATGAAGTAGCTAAGATAGCATGGAATGAGTCAACGCCGCGTTCAAAGAAATGTTATTCAGTAAAAGGCGGCTCTTCTAAAAAAATTGAAAATCCTGGAGATTATGATATTACTAATTTTGAAGTTGAAGATGGCTATCAGAATTTTGCTGTAATTATTTTTAATTTTCTTTCGCTTGAGTTCTTATACCTCAAAAGTTCTGGCCACAGGAGAGCATTGCATGATTGGTATGATGATTATTCATCAACATGGTTGGTTCCATAATTTATCTATAAAGTAGACATAAATCACAATCTTTTAAATTAAAAGTATTGTATTATTGCTGTTCATTAATTTTAATAAGGGAGAAAAAAAAATGAGATTTTTATTAATTTCAGCTCTGATGCTTTCAATCACAACATTTGCACAAGAAGAAAATTCTAGAGAATTTGCAGATGGAGTTATTGAGTTAACAACTGTAAAAGTTAAAACTAATTTCCTACAAGACTATCTTGATGGAATTGAGCAAACATGGGTTGCTGCTGCAAAAATTCAGCAAGAAATGGGGATAATTTCTAATTACAATGTTTATATAGGAAATGACGGCTCAACTGTATATCTAACTCAAACTTACCCATCTTGGGCAAATAAAGCACCTTGGACGGATGAGCAAACAGCAGAATTTCAAAAGAAATTTAATGAAGTGATGTCTGATGAGGATAATACTGAAATGTCTAAAGGCTATGAAGATATTCGTGAAATTGTTAGTGTTGAGTTAATTGGTAGATTAATTTTTAATTAAATCAGTTAATTAATAAATTTATTTTTTATAAATTTTAAACCCTCTTTTAAGAGGGTTTTTTATTGGTGCCCTCTGCAGGAATCGAACCTGCAACTAATCCTTAGGAGGGATTTGTTATATCCATTTAACTAAGAAGGCTTTAAAATTATTCGTTCATGAGGAATTATATTAAAACAAATAAACTTTTCTTTATTTGCCTGATAATAATTCTTATATCAAGCTCTCTAGCTTCAATTGTTCAGACAAGCTTTGGGAATGTCAAAATAGAACTTAAAAGTTTGCCAACAGATGATGGCCAAACGCTAGTTTACGATTTATACAAACCTAAAGAAGCAAACATTGATAACAAAGTACCTTTTGTAATTGTTGTACCTGGTTTTCAGCGTTCAAAAGAAGCTCTGTCCAATATTGCCATCGAACTTTCAAGAAGAGGATTAGCGATTGCGTTAATTGATCCTTATGCTCAAGGCATGTCTTCATCCTCTGTAAGTAGACTTGCAGCAACAACTCAAGGGTATGGAATGTTTGCATTGGTAAATTATGCGTATGAAGAAAACTTTCCTTTTGTTGATATCGACAAGATTGGTTCAACAGGACATTCAATGGGTGGCAATGCAGCCATAAGAGGTGCAGATTTTTTTGGCAAAGAAGCAATAAAATCAAATTCTAAGAGTAAATTAGATTCTGTCTTTATTTCAGGATATGTTCTAACACTAAGAGACGATATTTTAAGAGATTCTAGATCCAATATGGGTGTAAGTTATGCACTTTATGATGAAGGTGCTTTTAGAAATGAATTAAAGGGTTGGGATGCAGCCAATATGGAGATTGCTCCAGAATCTTTAAGAGTAATTAACAATGTGTTGGATGAAAAAAATAAAATAAAAAAAGTTGATCTTGGCAATTATTACGGCGATAAAAAGAATGGAACTCTAAGAGTTGTATTTAATGAAAAATTATTACATCCATTTCAACCTTATAATAAAGAAGCCACGGCAAATCAAATAAATTATTTTGAGAAAGTATTTGGTTTTTCGAATCAGATAGAACCTTCTAACCAGATTTGGCAATTTAAAGAATTATTAACACTTATAAATATGGTTGTATCTTTAATAATGCTTATACCTCTCACAAAAATATTTTTAAGTTTTAGTTTTTTTAAGACAATTATTAAACCTATTCCAGAACCTTTACCAGAACAATCTCAAATGGGCAAAATAATTTTTTGGTTCATATTTTTCTTAAGTGCAACCATTGCTTGTTTATCCTTTATTCCAATGGTAGATATAGCAAAAGTACTCTTTTCTGAAGCTGCTAATAGGGAGATGACATGGTTTTTTCCTCAAAGAATGAATAACTCAGTAATGTTATGGGCTGCATTTAATGGAATCGTTGGATTATGTATTTTCTTTTTAGCGTATAAGCTATTTGGCAAACATCATGGAGTTAATAAAGAGTCTTGGGGTTTAGATGTTACTATTTGGGAGCTTGGAAAAAGCTTTCTTTTGGGGATCTTGGTTTTTTGCGCTTATTATTCTATTTTATTCTTAAACTATTATTTATTTCACGTTGATTATAGATTTTGGTTTATGGGTGTAAGAGTCTTTCAGCCAGAAATGATATTAGTTTTGATGATGTATTTTCCATTATTCTTTATTTTTTTCTTTTCTAATTCTCTAAGAGTTAATGGTTCAATGAGAATTAAGAACCAATCTGTATGGAAATCGAGATTAACAGCAGGTTTTGCAAACTCATTGGGTTTAATGATGATAATCATCATCCAATACATTACTTATGCCAGAACTGGCACTGTTTTTTGGACAACTAATTGGCTTAGCGTTAATTTATTATTTGGAATTGTTCCGATGATGTTTATTCTGCCTTACTTTAATTGGGCATTCTTTCAAATGACTGGGAGAGTATTTGTAGGCCCAATCATTTCTTGTTTAATATTTATAATGATCCTATCTACTAACACTGTCATTTACCTTCCAATAAAATAACTTTATAAAAATTCTTATATACAATCTATAATATAAAAATGAAGATTACTTTACCCGATAATAGTTTTAGAGATCTGCCAGATGGCTCTTCTGGATATGATCTTGCTAAAGATATTGGCCCTGGCTTGGCAAAGTCTGCTGTTGCTATTACTGTTAACGGTGAACAAAAAGACCTACATGATAAGATTGAAGGCGATGCATCTGTTTCTATAATTACAATAGATTCCGATGATGGTTTAGATATAATGAGACATACCTTAACTGCTCAAGTCCTAGCCAGAGCAATAAAGAATCTTTATCCTAAATCTCAACTAGCAATAGGACCAACTATTGAGGATGGTTTCTACTATGATGTTGAAACCGATAAGACTATTTCTATTGATGATCTTCAAAAAATTGAAGATGAGATGAAGAATATTGTTAAAACTAATTCATCAATAACTAAAAAACTAGTCAGCAAGTCTGATGCATTGAAGGTCTTTAAATCATTGAAAGAGCCATATAAAGAAGAAATTATTTCAGAATCAGATCAAAAGGATGATTTTCAACTCTACTATCAAGACAAAGAAGAGTTTGTTGATTTATGCAGGGGACCACATCTTCCTAATCTTAGCTTTATAGGATCTTTTAAGCTCACCAAGGTATCAGGAGCATACTGGAAAGGCGATTCTAAAAATACAATGTTGACTAGAATTTATGGTACAGCTTGGAAAAATGATAAAGATCTTGAAAAATATCTAAATACGATTGAAGAGGCTGTAAAAAGAGATCACAGAAAACTTGGAAAAGAAATGGATTTATTCCATTTTCAAGATGAAGCGCCTGGTATGGTTTTTTGGCATCCATATGGATGGAATATTTATAAAACGCTTCAAAGCTTTATAAGAACTAAATTAGATAAAAATGACTACTTAGAAATTAATACCCCCCAAGTGGTTGATAGAAAACTCTGGGAAGCATCTGGTCACTGGGATAAATATAGAGAGAATATGTTTATTACTGAAATTGATGAAGAGCACGCAAATGAGAAAAGAGTAAATGCGCTAAAACCAATGAATTGTCCCTGCCATGTTCAGGTATACAATCAAGGCATAACTTCATACAAAGATCTGCCTATAAGATATGCAGAATTTGGTTCATGCCATAGATATGAAGCATCTGGAACAATGCATGGCCTAATGAGAGTAAGGGGTTTCACTCAAGATGACGGACATATATTCTGTATGCCAGAGCAGATTGAATCAGAAACAGCTTCATTTATTAGTCTTTTGTCTGAGATATATTCTGATCTAGGGTTTGAGAAATTTAATATCAAGTTATCAACTCGTCCTGAAGTAAGAATTGGATCTGATGAGGTATGGGATAAGGCGGAATCAGCGCTAGAAAATGCGATTAAAAAACTTGATTTGCCATACAAAATAGATGAGGGCGATGGAGCTTTTTATGGGCCAAAGCTTGATTTTGTATTAACTGATGCAATTGGAAGAGAATGGCAATGTGGAACTTTCCAAGCTGATTTTAACCTTCCAGATAGATTAGATGCCGAATATATTGGTGAAGATGGAAATAAACACCATCCTGTAATGATTCATAGAGCAATTTTAGGTTCCTTTGAGAGATTTATTGGTATTTTAATTGAGAATTATTCTGGAAAATTACCATTTTGGTTAGCTCCTCAGCAGGTTGTTATTGCCTCTATAGTTTCTGAGGTAAATGACTATGCCCTTAAAATTCAAACTTTGTTGAAAGAAAAAGGGATCAGAACTGAAGTTGACTTAAGAAATGAAAAAATTAGCTATAAAGTAAGAGAGCACAGTTCTAGAAAAGTGCCAATCATTATGGCAATTGGAAAAAATGAAAAAGCCAATGAGACAGTATCTATAAGGCGTATTGGCAGCAAAGATACTGAGGTTATAGATCTCGATAAAGCATTAAAGTTAATTGAAAAAGAAAATTCTTCAATAAGCCAATGATCTCAAAAATATTTATTCTTCCAATAAGGTTTTATCGTTATTTTATTTCTCCGATGTTTCCGCCTAGTTGCAGATTTACTCCAACATGTTCTGCATATGCAATAGATGTAATTATGAAATATGGAGTGATTAAAGGAACATATCTAGCAATAATAAGAGTAAGTAAGTGCCATCCATGGCATGAATCAAATTAAATAAAAACTTTCTTTAAATCATTAGATAAATAAATATGTGTATAAAGTATGTATATATTTTAAATATATATTATTTGGTGCTATAGTTTAAGAAGACATACGTTTAATACCATTTAGGGGGGTCTTAGTTATGTATAAGTTTTCAAAAATAGCATTTAATCTATCTTTATCCTTTTCTTTAATTTTTACTGCTTTTATAACTGCGCAAGAAGTAGAAGAGGTTGTTGTGACAGCAACAAAACAAGAGAAATCTGTTCAAGATATTCCTGTATCAATCGAAGCGTTCACTTCTGAAGATATAGATAAGAATATGATTGATGATTTCAGTGATTTAGCTGAAGTTGTTCCAGGTCTAATAATTGATAAAGCTATCGGTTCAGGCGCATCTTATTCCATGAGGGGTGTTGGTTCTTATGGTGTTGGTGCTGCAGTTGTAGGATCATTAGTAGTTTCGATGGACGGCCATGAATACGGTTCATCATCCATAGCGGATACCGCTTTTCATGATCTTGAGAGAATCGAAGTTTTAAAAGGACCTCAAGGAACTTTATCTGGAAGAAATGCTGTTCAAGGTTTAGTTAATATGGTTACTAAGAGACCAACATCTGAATTCGAAGGCTCTGTTGATATATCAATGGGTAACTTTAATTCTCAAAGAACAAGCATGATTTTAAATATACCCGTTTCGGACAGACTAGGTATGAGATTGGCTACAACAATATTTGATAGAGATGGTGTTGTTAAAAATATCCATACTGGAAATGATATTGATGGCAGAAGTGCTTATGGAGCAAGATTATCAATCGATTTTGATATAAGTGACAAAACAACAATGGAATTTACTTATGATTATCAGCACGCTGATGATGATAGGCAAAATATTGGGCATAATGTTTGTACAAAAGACCCATTATTTGGTTGTTCACCTTTTGAAAGAGGAACTTTTGGTCAACCAGCTCATGTTAATGGTAGTACTGCAGGATTCTTTAACTTTGCAGCTGCATTAGCTCCTGCACCAACTCTAGATTCTTATGATGGTGTAGTACCAACTGGTAATATCGAGGAAGTAAATCTTAACAGAGATCCTATCCTTAAGCAGAAATATGAATTCGCTCAAATGAAGTTTGATCATGAAATTAGTGATAGTCATAGACTTGAGGTTAAAGGTACATATTCAGTAAGAGATTACCAGCATATGGCTGACAATGATTATTCTGTTGCTACATCACCATTCCCAGGACTCTTCCCAGCTGGTCATCCTGCATCATTTATCCCAATGCAATGGGATGGTTGTTATGGAGGTGTTCATAATACTTTCTGTGAAACTAATACAGCAGACAGAACATATGAGTTTGCATTTGCTGAAACAGAAACCTGGCAGGGTGAAGTAACATTAATCTCTGATCTTGATGGACCTTTAAACTATCAAATTGGTTATTATTACTATGACTCAACGACGAAAAATATTTATCAGGTTCAAACAGCTGCTTGGAACTTGATTCGTGATGCTAGCGTTCATCCTTATAACAATACATTATTTGGCGGAGCTCTAACTGGATCTGGATCAACTGACTTTCATGTTGCTTGGGCTCTAACCGGCTTCAATGCTGCATTACTCCCATTTGTATTAACTGGATATACAACTCCATTGCCAATTCAGGGTTTTATAAATGAAGACCATGTAAGGATAAAGTCTAAAGCTATATTAGGTGAGTTGTACTATGAACTATCTGATAAAACAATGCTTACACTTGGTCTTAGATATAACGATGATGTTGTAAAAGATAGTGTTGCCTCATGTTTAACTTTTGCAAGTTGCCCTAACTACCCTGCATCTCAAAAAGTAACTTCCGAATATGGATTTTTCCCAACTCAAGTTACTGAATCTGATGATGCTACTGGTTATAAATTTGCACTTAAGCATGACATAGATGATAACAAAATGGTTTATACAAGTTACACAACTGCTGTAAAAGCTGGAGGCAACAACCCAAATTCAACTGGTACTCCTGATCCATATGATCAAGAGGAAACAGCCGTTTTTGAAATAGGCGCAAAGGGTATATTCCTAGATGGAGCCATGTTGCTGAATGCAACCTACTTCCAAAATACAACTGATGGTATGTTAATTTCCTCAATTGTTAATGCTGGATCAAGAAACGTAAATACTGATGCTGAAATAAATGGACTTGAAGGCAATATGCTACTTTTCTTAAATGAAACAACAAGTATCGACGTTACTTTCTTAAAAGCTGATACAGAAATTACTAATTTAAGCTTAATTAATCCAATTAATATTAACAATGCTACAGCTAGAACACTTCTTCCTGCTGCTTTAGGTGGAGGATTGATGACGCCACTTGGAGCTGGTGGGGTTTTAAGTGTTGGTAATACCGATGCTGGTTTAGTTTATAAATTTGCAGGATTTATGTGTCTTGCTCCATTTAACCCATTTGATACTACTGGAGCAACAGCTTGTACTGGAGACAATTTAGGAGTTCCTGTTGATGTTTCAGGTAATAAATTACCTCAATCACCAGAACTTTCATATAGCATTGGTCTAAATAAAGACTTTGTTGGAGATAATGGCACAACAACAGCTCGAATCGCTTACAGATATATGGGTGAGAGAGAAGGTACTGTCTATAATCAGCCTTGGTTAAAAATGCCAGAACATAAGTTTTTTGATGCAACCGTTACGTACCAACCAAATGGTGCAGATTGGTTTGTTAGGCTTGAAGCTAAAAATTTAGCAGACGATCGATATATTGGTTCATGGTATCTTGCAAGTGGTCTACAAGGTGGAAATAAGTTTGCAACAATTACAGAACCTAGAACATTTGGAGTTTCTTTCGGTACCTCCTTTTAAGAACCGAAAATAAGAAAGGACTATATTTTTAATATAGTCCTTTTTTGTCTATATTAAATCGCTATAAAAATAGTTAATATTTTTTGTATATAATTTCTATAAGTGATATAGTTTTCGAACATATTATGTTCATTAAGTCTATTTAAAGGGGGTACTATATGAACAATTACTTAAAACTTACATTTAGTTTTTTTACATTAATTGCAATAACCTTTTCAGCGAATACTATTTCTCAAGAAGTTGAAGAGGTGGTAGTTACTGCTACAAAGAAAGAGGAGTCAACTCAAGATATTCCGATCTCTATCCAAGCATTAACTGCCGAAAACTTAAAAGCAGAACAAATTTATGATATGACTGACTTAGCAGAAGTTGTTCCTGGTTTTGGTGTTGCCAAAGGCGTTGGATCTGGTTCTGCATATAGTATGAGAGGTATTGGTTCATATGGTGTTGGAGCTGCTGTTGTTGGTTCTATCGTAACAAGTATCAATGGTCATAGTTCAAACACTTCTGTCATGAATGATATGGGGTTTATTGATCTTGAACGTATTGAGGTATTAAAAGGGCCACAAGGAACTTTGTTCGGAAGAAACTCAGTTGGTGGTGTTGTTAACTTAATTACTAAAAGACCAACTAGTGAACTTGAAGGTTACTTTGATGTTCAACTTGGTAATTGGAATAGAGAAAATGTAGTTGGTGCTATCAATGTTCCTTTCTCAGATACCATTAAAGGTAGATTGGCTTTTTCAACTAATAAGATGGACGGAATGGTTGAGAATGGTTTCAATTCGCCTTTTGCCTTATTGAACAACCAAAATACTGGTGAAATGATGGATGACAGAAATGACGCTTCTGGAAGATTGTCTTTAGATTGGGATATAAGTGATTCAACTGAACTTAAATTTACATATTTCGTTCAAGAAAGTGATGATAATAGACCTCAAGAAGAAGTAACTTATTGTGCGCAAGATCCATTTTTTGGTTGTTCTCCTTATTCACAAGGAAGTATGAATGTAGCTGCTGATACAAGAGGTACTGCTGGTGGTGGTTTTGGTTTTATTGCGGGACTCTACCCGGGAACTATTACAAACAGTTATGCAGCTCCTACTTATGCTGATGGGTTTGATTATATTAAGGTAGATAGAATACCAACACATTATCAAAAGATAGAAGTTTCAAATTTAGAACTGGTAAGAGAACTTTCTGATGACTTAACAATGGTTGCTAAATATTCATATGAAACTAGAGAATTCAATCAAATGAATGATAATGATGGAAGTGTCTCAATATCAGCACCCTTAATTGGTGCTGGTGGCAGATATCCAGGTGGGCTTGGTCTTGCTCCGATATCAGGCGATCTTTGTTTTGGTGGACAAAATCAATTTTGTGAGTTCGTTGATTCTGAGAGAACTTATGACTTTTCAGACGTTAATACAACTGGACAACAGGCAGAAATTAACATAATTTCAGATTATGATGGTCCTTTTAACTTTACTATAGGTTTTTACACATTTGATCAAAGAAATGACAATGAATATAGAGTTCAAACAACTGGTTCACAGTTTATAGGAAGCTTTGGAGATCATCCTTATTCTCCTGTAGTTGCAAATCTACTAGGTTTTGATCTCTCAGGCAAAGCTGGCACAGCTTTTTATCAACAGCTATTAGGATTAGTTGCATTAGTTCCAACAATACAACAAATTCAAGGTGGAGCTGTTCAAGCTGGACTTATACCTCCGGCCACAGCTGCAGCTGTTTTAGCACAATACTCAACAGGTCTTCAGGCTATTTTGGCTATGCCAAATGTTAATGTACCAGTTGACCTAAGAGGTACATTAAATGACCAGCATGTGAGAATTAAATCAAAAGCTCTTTATGGAGAAATGTATTACGACTTAAATGATACAACTAAGGTTACTTTGGGCTTGCGTTACGATGATTTCAGTACTGCTGCAAAAACCTATAATGATTTGTTAGCAAGTGGTTACATTGCAAGAGGATGTTATAACTTTGCAAATAGAATGGACTGTCCTGGCGCAACTTCATATCAAATCGTAGCAGATGATGCGGTTAATTATAAAGTAGCAGTACAAAAATACCTTGCCGATGATGTAATGGTATATGGAAGTGTATCTACTGCAACAAAAGGTGGTGGTGTAAATGCTGGAGATAATCCTGGTGTATATGATGAAGAAGAAACAAACGTGCTTGATCTTGGCTTAAAAGCTAAGTTCTTAGATGGGGCAATGTTATTAAACATGAATGTATTTAGAAATGACAACAATGGTATGCTTGTTGCTACTATTCAAAACCAAGGTTCATTTAACAACAACGTTGATGCAGAAATTACTGGTTTTGAAGGATTACTGAATGTCTTTTTATCTGATACAACTAATGTTCAATTTAATTGGTTGCTTCAAGAAAATGAAATAACTTCAGATACCATGGCAATAAATTATTTAAATCCTGCTGATGCAACTGGTGTAGCTCAATATCTTGGGGCTGTTGACAGTAGGGGAACTGGAATGGCTACAGGTGCTATTTTTGATAATGGTCGAATGATGTTTAAATCAATAGGATTTAACTGTTCTATTGCTCATGCGCCTTTAGCACCATGTCTAGGCGTTACTGGATATGAAACCAGCATAAAAGGTAACACTTTACCTGGAACTGCAGAACTCTCATATAGTCTTGCATTAACTCAATTATTCCCAACTGAAAATGGAACTACATCTCTGAGAATTGCATACAGATATTCAGATGGAACAAATTCAGATCCATTTAACATGGATAGATTTCAAGTACCTGAATTAAAACTATTTGATGCTAATATTAGATTTACTCCAAATGATGGTGATTGGTATGTAGGTTTATATGCTAAAAATCTAGCTGATGATAGACAGCTGTACGCATTAAGAAGTGCAAGTAACCTTCAAGGTGGACAATTATATGGTTCATTTACTGATGGAAGAACTTGGGGACTTCAATTTGGTACCTCTTTTTAAATTTTAAATAAATTTAATTTTAAAGGCTGGGTTTATCCCAGCCTTTTTTTTGATAAATACTTAAAATAGTTACATTTTTTATGTATATAAAAAACGTATAACAGTTATCTAAACACTAGTCTTTTAAGCATAAAATATTTACATATACATTCCAGGGGGGAATATACATGTTTAATATAAATTTTTCTAATAACTTATTTTTAAGTTTTTTCTTGTCTATCTCATTTGCTTTTAGCGTTTTTGCGCAAGAAATTGAAGAGGTAGTTGTTACTGCAACCAAAAAAGAAGAATCT
>ERZ802826.400-NODE-400-length-13838-cov-11.5801_pt1 | contig 13838 bp, 10 predicted proteins | sample MGYA00345651_ERZ802826 | MGnify/ENA primary metagenome ERZ802826 (study PRJEB30503, sample SAMEA104212371) | marine metagenome | biome: Westerlies Biome; feature: [SRF] surface water layer (ENVO:00010504) within the epipelagic zone...; material: water...
GGGGCGGGTGGCGTGCGCCGTACGCGAGGCGTTATGGGTGAGGCGCGCGCCTCGTGGTGACTGGCTGGGCAGAGTGGCAGAGGCAGCGCGGGCGCACAAAAAAGATCCTGTCAGATTGACGCGCACCACATCCATCCAGGTATCGATATCGGTCTCATCGGCGGTTTTCGGCGGGCTGCCGCGGCCAGCATTATTAAACAGCACATCCAGCCGCCCCCAGGCGTGCATCGCCGTGCCAAAGGCCTGATCGACGCTGGCCGGATCACCAACATCACAAACAAGCACCATCGAATCCGGATGATCGCCGGCTGCGGCTTTCAGCGTATCTTCGTTGCGCCCGATCAGCCCCACACGATAGCCGGCTTCAAGGAATGTCTTGGCGGTGGCCGCCCCGATACCGCGACCAGCACCGGTGATAATGATTGATTTCTGCATGCCAAACCTCTGCTGTGAAGGCACCTTAACGCTGCATCAGGCGGGCGTCCATCTGCAAGGGCGGTTGCAATCATCACGCTGCCGCTCTACCTGTCTAGCTGTCACCTGCTTTGAACCAACATCACTCAGACTTCTGAAAGAGGCCGTATTGGGCGCAACGCCTGCATTCGTCATTCATCCTGATATTCGCAGCATGCCCCTGCCGCGCGGTCCCGACGCCATGCTGGCCGAGGCGGTGCAGCTCGTTGGGGCAATCAGTCTTGAGGTGGTGCATGCCGAAAGTGTCAGTCTGCATAAACCGCGCGCACCAACCTTTCTTGGTACCGGTTATGTTGACAGGATTGCGGACACAGCCGAAGAGCATGATGACCCGATCATTGTGATTAACGCCGCGCTGACGCCAGTGCAGCAACGCAACCTTGAAACACGCATGAAATGCAAGGTGATCGACCGCACTGCCCTGATTCTGGAAATTTTTGGTGCGCGGGCGCAGACGCATGCGGGCCGTCTGCAGGTTGAACTGGCGGCGCTGACCTTTCAGCGTAGCCGGTTGGTGCGCAGCTGGACCCACCTTGAACGCCAGCGTGGCGGCGGCGGGTTCCTTGGCGGCCCGGGCGAGCGCCAGATCGAGCTTGATCGCCGGATGCTGATGGACCGCGTTGTCCGTATCAAGAAGGAACTGAAAGAGGTTGAGCGCACGCGCCATATCCAGCGCGGCAACCGGCAGCGCGGTGAGGTGCCGACAATCGCGTTGATCGGTTACACCAACGCTGGCAAGTCGACGCTGTTCAACCGGTTGACCGGTGCCGGGGTATTGAGCAAGGACATGCTGTTTGCAACGCTTGACCCGACCATGCGGGCCATCACCCTGCCATCGGGGCGTGAAGCGGTTCTGGCCGATACGGTCGGTTTTATCAGCCAGCTGCCGACCGAACTGGTTGAGGCCTTCAAGAGTACACTTGAAGAGGTGGTGCAGGCGGATTTGCTGCTGCATGTGCATGATTCAGCCTCGCCGCTGGTCGCCGAAGAGGCAGGCGATGTGCATGACGTTCTTGGTGATCTGGGACTGGATGAAGAGGCACAGGAACAGCGACTGCTGTCGGTGCTGAACAAGTCTGATCTTCTGGATGATGATGATGAACAAAGCGATATCCTGGATAATCTTGTGCCGGGCGCAGCGCGGGTATCGGCGCTGACAGGCAACGGGACCGATGATTTGCTGGCTGATATCGACCGGCATCTGGGGGCAGGTCGACGCAGTGCAAAGATCATCATTGGTCCGGCTGATGGCGCGGCGCGCGCCTGGCTGTTCGATCGCGGACAGGTCCGCCAGTCTGAAATGTCGGATGCTGGTGATATGTGCCTCGAGGTGTCGATGGAAGAAGCGGACTGGGCCCGATTTCATGCCCGCTGGCCTGAACTTGCCACCTGATTTCCAGTCTTGCCCAATGATTTCAAGCCTTGCCCCGTGATTTCCGGCATTCCAAAGCCTGACAAAAACAGCTAGTTTGCACACACCGAAACGCAATCTGAATGGAATGAAAAAAATGGAACGCACGGTTTTTCTCAACGGTGATTTCATGCCCGAAAGCGAGGCACGTCTTCCTATTTTTGACCGCGGATTGCTGTTTGCTGATTCTGTTTATGAAGGCTTTGGCATTCTGGATTCACAGATCACCGACTTTGAATATCACATGAATAGGCTGGACCGCTCGCTCGGTGAACTGAATATGCCATCGCCAATGACCCGCGATGATCTGCTGTCAGCGATGATGAAGCTGATTGCGGCGAATGATGCCAAAGAAGGGTTTTTGTATCTGCAGATTACGCGCGGTAACGGTGACCGCAGCTATCTGTATGATGACAGCTACACCCCGAATATTTTCGCCTTCACACAGGGTGAAAAATTCAAGGCCGACAGCAACCCGGACCCGGTGGCGCTGGCAACGGTGCCGGACATCCGCTGGGCCCGCCGTGATATCAAGACAACCAACCTGCTTGGTCAGGTGATGGCAAAACAGGCGGCGCATCTTGCCGGCGCACAGGAAGCGCTGATGATCGCACCGGATGGCGATATCACCGAGGCCGGATCATCCAGCTTTTTCTTTATCAAGGATCGGGAATTGTTCGTTCGTCCGGTCAGCAACGAGATTTTGCACGGCATAACCCGCCAGACCATGCTGCGGGTGGCCGAACAATTCCAGCTTAAGATTCGCGAAACAACCTACACGCTGGATGAGGCGTTGCGCGCCGATGAGGCTTTTATTACAGCCGCGTCGATTTATGTTCTTCCCGTCGGGCGGATTGATGACCATATAATTGGTGACGGCACGACCGGACCGATTACCGCTGCGCTGCGCACCGCCTATCTGGAGACGGCGCGGGCAGAATTTCCGGTGGTGCCCGAAGTTGAGACAACATGATGATGTCTCAAGAAGGTGCTGCAACCACCCGGTATTTTAGCTGATTGGTGATGTGACGAGCTGGCCGGGGCCACAGGGGGAAAGACCAGCCAATGTCACTGGCGTTGAACACAACGTTGGCGCAGTTACAGGCGATTGCCAAATGTCCGATGCCGCGCGCAACGGCCATGCCCAAGGCGATGTATGTACTGCCCGAAATTCTTGCCAAGGAAGAAGAACGCATCTTTGCGGCTGGCTGGCTGTGTGCGGGGCGTGCCGACGAGCTGCCTGACGTTGGCGATTACATGACGTTTGAGCATGGCCGTCAGCCGGTGATCATCTTCCGCGGGGGCGACGGCACGATACAAGCCCATGCGAATGTCTGTCGTCACCGGATGATGCGGCTGGTTGACGGGCGCGGCAATGCCCGCAAATTCACCTGTCCCTATCATGCCTGGACCTATGATCTGGATGGCCGGCTGGTGGCCGCGCCGTTCATGGACAAAACAGAGTGTTTCAACAAGGCCGATCTTGGTCTGCATCCGGTGCGATGCGATATCTATCAGGGCTGGATTTATCTGTCACTGGACCCGAACGCCGAGCCGGTCGCAGATGCGCTGGCCGATCTGACCCCGATCATGGCGGATTACGCGCAGGAAGACTACGTCACCATCTTTGCTGAAGACCATGTCTGGGACACCAACTGGAAGTGCCTGACGGAAAACTTCATGGAAAGCTATCACCTGCCTGTTGCGCACAAGGCAACGGTTGGGGCGCATCAGAACACCGATCAGACAAGCTTTGATCCGGCTGGCGCCCATGATGCCTACACATATCAGCTGTTTACCAAGCGTGACACAACACCGGTCGGATGCGCCCATCCGAACAACACGCGCCTGAAAGGGCGGTGGCGCAATACATCGGTGATGCCGACAGTTTTTCCCTCGCACATGTATGTGCTGGCCCCGGATCATTTATGGTATCTGGCACTGCAGCCAGATGGTGTGGGGCGCACGCGTATCCGTTACGGTGCCGCCATCGCCCCCGAGATGCTGGCAGCCCAGAATGATCGGGACGGTTTTATTGCCGATACAAAGGCTTTCCTTGATCAGGTGCAGATAGAGGACAAGCATGTTGTCGAAGGCATGTATCGGGGGGCGCAGTCACCACTTGGCAGTAGTGGTCCGTTGAGCTGGCTGGAACGCGCCAACCACGAATTCACCCAGTATCTGGCGCGCCGCCTTTGTGACAACGATCCTTGTGACCGCCAGTCAGACTGATCATCGGGTTTACGGTATCAGGCTGATTTATAGCGCGTGACCAGATAGACACCGGCGCTGGTCACTGCGAAACCCGTCAGGCTGAACAGCGTCAAAGGTTCATTAAAGCCGATGGCCGCAATCACCGCAGTGACTGGCGGCACAAGAAACATCAGCGATGATGTGGCGGCCATGCTGTCGCGCTGGATCAGCACCATCAAGATCAGATAGGCCCCGGCCGACACCAGCACGATCTGCCATGCAAGCGCGATGATAAACGGTATCTCCCAGCTGATGCGGGGTGTCTCTACAGTGCTGCAGATAACGATAAAGAACAGGCTGGCGGCAACGGTCTGGATGATATTGCCGGGCAACAGACCGATCTGTTTGCCGATCTTTTTCTGCAGCAAGGTACCGCCGGTTACGGCTGCCAGCCCGATGGTGACCGAAATCAGGCCCAGCACCGGCATGCTGCCGCCCAGCTTGGGCCATAACACCAGAACAACGCCCAACAGGCCGATGGCGATGCCGGCAATCTGTTGCATGCGCAACCGTTCGGAAAACAGTGAAATGGCCAGCACCGAAGCCAGAATGGGCTGCAGGGATACGATCAACGCTGAAATTCCGGCTGAAAGCCCGACTGACAGTGCAAAGAACACGCTGCCAAGATAGATGCCATGCAGCAGTACCCCGACCAGCGCGGTCTGCAGAATAACGGACGCCGTCGTGTCTGCACTGTCGTGCTGATTGTGGGCGCTGCGTCGACGCTGCCACCACCGTGCCGCCAGCAGCATCACCAGAAACAACAGGCTGACCAGCGTAAAGCGGACCAGCAACATGGCAAAAGGTGTTGCATAGACAACACCGACCTTGGCGGTGACGAAAGCCGAAGACCACAACCCTACAAAAATCAGGGGAAGAAATACCCGGAACAGCATGCGTCTACAGCCGCGCCGCAAGGTATGCGGCAATCGCAGTGCCAAAGGCGATATGCGTATCCCTTGTCCAGTGGATCGGGTCCAGCGCAGAGGAGACAGCATGGTCGTTGCCGTCGATATATCCGGTGCCGGCCTTCTGGGCTGCGGCTGCAAGCAGGTCCGGCAACAATGCCGATGTTGCCCGTCCATTCTGCCATTCGGCGGCGCGGTCCCAGTCTGGATCATCAGCACGTTCGCCAAGGCGCGGCGGGCAAATCAGCGTCACAGCAGGTGGCGCGGCATCAGCCCAGCCGCCTGGTCCGCAGGGCAGTGCGGCGGCAGTTGCAGCAAGCGAAATCTGCGCGTCCACAATATCGGCGGCATTGCGCGCAAACCTTGTTTTCAGATCATTGGTGCCAAGCATGATCAACACATGATCAAGGGGTTGCTGCGACAGCAGAATGGCCCGCAGCGGCGTCGCTCCGTTGAAATGTGCGCCTTCCTGCGGGTCGTCCAGATTCGTCGTGCGGCCCGGCAAGCATTCCTCAATCAGCTCGATATCATGACCATCAGTAAGCAGCTGTGCGGCCATGCTGACCGGCCAGCGGCCTTCAAACCGGGTGCCCAGCCCGTCATCAAGATAGCCCCAGCTGTTTGAATCGCCATAGATGAGAATGCGAATAGACACGATGAAAGTGACCTGCTGATTGCAAAAGGAATCTGCTACCCGGCGTGTATGCTGCGTGCAGACTGGTTGTGGTTCTGCACAAAACGAGACTGCGCAGGATGCCCCTTTAATGCAAGCCGCTAATGCAAGCTGCCGCCGCGCATGCCGGCAAATTTCTCGAACCGCCAGCGAAACCAGCCTTGCAGGCAGATGAAAGTGACAAGCGGGATCACAAGCTGCAACATCGCAGCCATGCCTGCCGCTTGCCGGCTGCCGCCAGCGGCCAGCGCAACAGCCTCGGTCGTGATGGTGGCGATCCTGCCGCCCCCGGCAAACAGGCTGGGCAGATAAAGGGCGACCGATACCGACATGCCCAGAAACAGCACGGTGATCAGTGCCGGTGCCAGCAGTGGCAGTGTTATCACCCGAAACCGTCGCCACCGCCGCATGCCAATCGTTGCTGCCACCCGGTCATAACGGTGATCGAGTCCGGCATGCGCCGGCGCCATTATCAACCATGTATAGGGAAGGATGAACAACAGATGTATCCAGATCATGGCCAACCAGCTGCCATCAAGACGGGTCCATAGCAGCATCATCTGCAGGCCGGTGACAATGCTGATCTGCGGCAGCAACAGCGGAATACAGATCATCCAGTGAAGGGTTGGCCCAAGGCGTGCCGCAATCCCGGATTGCAGGACAAGCAGACACAGGCCTGTGGCAAGAATCGTTGCAGCGCCGCCCGCAAGAAAGCTGCTGCCAAGCGCGGACAGCAGGCCGGTCGCACGTGCCCATCCTGCAAGGCTGATGCTGCCCGGCAATGCGTCGGGGAAGAACCAGCTTGTCGTGAATGACCACAGCAAGGCGGCGATCAGGCCAAGCAGACCGGCCAGCATCGGCAGCACTGCAAAGCCAGACAGGATGTGGCGTGCCATGCCTGGCAGCCTTGTGCGGTGTCCACGCCGCCGCCAGCCTGTCAGAATCGCTGATATCAGAACTTCACCAGCACGCCAGATTGCCAGCGCCAACACCGCCAGGCCGCCCTGCAACAATGCACCGGCCGAAGCGGGCAGACGGGCCAGCAGGTCCGGGTCCTCAAATCCGTGCACCACCATGACAGCCAGCGGTGGGGGCAGCCCCGGACCCAGCACCAGTGACATATCCACCACGGACACGCTGAACACCAGAACTGCGGCAAGTGGAAGCCTGATCAGCCGATAGATATCAGGCATCACCAGCAGCCACATCGCGGCGTCTTTTGAGTATCCAAGGCTGCGACCGATTGCGGTTATCTGTCTGGCTGGTTGCGTGGATAGTGCGGCCAGACTGACAAGACACAGAAACGGGATTTCCTTTGCCAGCAGGGCGATTATCAGGCCGTGCTGTTCAAGATCTGGCAGAAGACCGGTTGCCGGTGGGCGCACAAAACCTGTCAATTCCGGCGAGACAAGCCGGATCAGCCAGCCTGACGGGGCCAGCAGAAACAGGATGCCGATGGCGATGGTGCTGTGCGGTACCGCAATCAACGGCCCCATGATGCTGCGCAGGCGGTGCATTGGCGCGAAAGACGACAAGGTGACCACAAGGATGAAACTGGCGATGAATGACAGGAAGGTTGCAACCAGACCGGTGCCCAATGACAGCATGATGGCACCAGCAACACCAGGGGTTGCCAGGAACATCTGCAGCGGAACGGCAGATACATCGCGCGCGCCCAATGCCGGGAACCATCCGAGAGCTGGCAGTATCGTGCCGCAAATCCCGGCTGCCAGCGGCAGCGCAACGACCAGTCCGAGGGCCAGCCCGGCGATGAATATCAGCCGGTCAGTTGCCGCTGCCATACCGCCGTTTCCATTCAGCTTCGATTGCCGGCATCCATGAGGGGTGCGGTTCGGCAAGTGTGCGTGTCAGATCAGCCTCGCCAAGCGTTGCCACGCCGCGTGGCAGCGCATCAAGCGCCGCCTTGTCAGCAGGATCGAGCCGATGCCGTGCCAGTACGGTTGGATCACCCCAGATGCGCGGGTCTGCCTTTCTGATCTGTGCGGCAGGGGACAGCAGGAAATTGGCAACAACCTTGGCCGCATCCGCGGCGCTGGCATTGAACGGGATGGCCAGAAAATGCACATTGGCCAATGTGCCGCCATCATGAATGTAGGTGCGCACGGTTGGTTGCAGTTCACCGCGCGCAATGGCGGCAGACGCGTCTGCCGGATTGAAAGCCATAGCGATATCAATCTCGGCATCGGCAAGAAGTTGACGCAGTGCCGGATAGTTCGCCGGATAGCTTTTGCCGCCGCGCCACAGATAGGGGGTGACGTCCTCAAGCCATATCCACAAAGGCGCTGTCACCGCATCGAAATCTGCCTGCGATACCGGCGCATAAAGCGGTGACGGATCGATGCTCAACTCCAATATCAGCTGTTTCAGAAATGACAGGCCGATGAAGTCAGGTGGCAGCGGATAGGTAAACCGGCCCGGATGCTCTTTGATGTAGGACGCCAATGTCATAGCATTTTTTGGCGGTAGCGGGGTAATGGCGGTGTCATGTGAAAATACCAGCTGCGCCCGCCCCCAGGGCGATTCAAGCCCGCCGGTTGGCTCGGCAAAGTCCAGCTTCAGGGCTGGCAGCGCGGCAGCATCGGTAAACTGCCAGTTTGGCAAGTCTTCAACCCATGGGGCAGGCTGCAACAGGCTGTGCTGTTTCAGGGCTGCAAAATTGGCACCATTGACCCACAGCAGATCAACGCTGCCATTCGTGTCCCGCCCGGCTGCCTTTTCGGCCAGTATGCGTGATACCGCCGCGCCCGTATCACCAAGCTTTACATGAACAAGGGTGATGTCAAAGCGTTCGGATACCTCTGCACTTGCCCATTCGATATAGGCGTTGATCTTGTCATCACCGCCCCAGGCATTGAAATAGACCGTCTGGCCAGTGGCCGCATTGATGACGGAACTAAAATCATGCCCAGACGCGACACTGTGTTCAGACGCTGTGCTGTGTTCAGACGCCGTACTGGGTGCCGGTGTGACAAGCATGACGAGTGCCACGCACAAAGACATGCATGTGCTGGCCAAAATCGCAAAACTGAAAGGGTGAAATCGGCAAGGCATAACGGGCTCCTTGCAGGAGTTTCTGTGACTACTTCCACTAGCACGGATAAATAAACCAAGGCTATATAGTTTGCCGTCCCAGTACACAGGTCTTCAAGTCAGATCATGCTAAGTCTTCGCGACATAACGATATCCATCGCCGATGAGATGCCGCTGATCAGCGGTTTGAGCGTTGATATCGAACCCGGCAGTTTGCGCCTGATCCAGGGTGCAAGTGGCAGCGGGAAATCGACATTGCTGTCCGTCATCTGCGGAACAGCGGACAGGAATGTGCATGCCACGGGTGATGTGCTGCTGAACGGGCGGGTGGTTAGCGGCCTTGATGCAGAGGACAGGCGCATCGGGTTGATGTTTCAGGACCCGTTGTTGTTTCCGCATATGTCGATTGGCGACAATCTGGCAATTGCCCTTGCCGCCCACCATCGCCATGACCGCAAGGCGCGCGTGTCCGATGCCCTGGAACTGGCTGGCCTTGCCGGATTTGAAGGCCGCGATCCAGCCACCTTGTCCGGCGGGCAGGCGGCGCGCGTTGCCTTGATGCGCACCCTGCTTGCAGAGCCTGAAGCTTTGCTGATGGATGAGGCATTTTCTGCGCTGGATCCGGAATTGCGGCATGCCTTTGGAGGATTTGTCCGCACGCAGATTGCCGAGCGGCGCATCCCGGCATTGCTGGTCAGTCATGATGCTGCCGATGCCATGTTTGCAGATGACGGTATCATCCGAATCTGAAACCATAGCGCATGATCAGCGACAGACCGGTCAGGCAGAACGCGTTTCTGTTGCCAACGGATTCTTTCGTCTTGGCGATCGAATCAGGCTAGTCTGCGCTATACGCCAAGTAAGCGCAGCAAACAGGGTTTGAGATGACGACCAGTACCATCGATGTAGAACAGATCATGCAGAGCTATCCGGCTGCACCCGAGATGCAGGTCACGCTGGCCAACTGGCGTGAGCCGACATTGTCGCGATGGGCGTTTTCACATGTTCGCCAGATCATGCCGACCGCGCCGATCCCCACCCCTGATCAGCCTTCGGATATGCAGCAGGCGATACAGGATTTGGCAGCGCTTGATGTCAGCACTGGGACAGACCCCATGACCCTGGGCGGGTGGCTGGAGACCAGCCAGACTGATGCCTTTCTGGTGATGCATCGGGGCAAGCTTGTCTTTGAATGGTTTGGTGGCTGGGGCGCGGCTGACCGTCAGCACATCATTTTCTCAGTTTCAAAATCACTGACCGCGTTGCTGGCAGGCATTCTGTGCAAGGCCGGCATTCTGGACCCGCAACGTGCTGTTCGCGACTATCTGCCCGAGGTCGCGGGAAGTGCCTACGAAAATGCGCTGCTGCGTCATGTTCTGGATATGACCGTCGCCTCCGGTTTTACCGAAGATTACCTTGATACCACCGGTGTTTTCATGGCCTATCGCCGTGCGTCAGCCTGGAATCCGGTCGAATCTGGCCAGACAACGGATGGTCTGCGCGCCTTTCTGGCTGGCCTGCCGGCATCAGACGGCAACCATGGCCACCGGCATCATTACTGCTCGCCGCATACCGACCTGTTGGGATGGATTATTGAACGCGCCAGCGGCACGGCTTTCAACACGCTGTTTTCAGAACTGGTGATGCAACCGGTTGGTGCTGCCCGTGACGGGTATGTGACGCTGGACAGTTTCGGTGCGCCACGTGTGGCGGGGGGCATTTGTGTGGCACCGCATGATCTTCTGCGCATTGCCGAAATGGTGCGCAATTTCGGCGCTGTGGGTGGCAAACAGATCGTGCCAGAATCATGGATTGCTGATTTCCGCGGGTTTGATGACAGCGCGCCCTGGCAGCGCCAGCAAGATGGTCCGCGGCATTTTCCCGATGGCGCCTACCGGTCAAAATGGTACCGCACCGGGCTGCCAGATGACGAATTTGCCGCAATCGGCATTCATGGCCAATGGATATGGGTCAATCCGGTGCGTGAAGTGACGATCATCAGAATGGCATCGAATGATCTGCCGGTTGATGTCGATGCCGGGCCGGCGGTGCATGCAGCCTTCCACGCGGTTTGCCGGTCATTTGCCTAGTTTGGGTTGGATCTCTGACAAAGCATTCGGCTTGGGCGCAGCCAAAAAATCTCAGGTAGGTCGATCAATCGGCAGCTGCTGCATGCGCCATTCGGTAAAGCCGCCTTCCATATCCATGACATTCTTCATGCCCATATCCATCAGCGTCTTGGTGGCCAATGCGGACAGCATGCCTGAGGCGCAGAACAGGATAAGCTTGCGGTCGGTGCTGAAAACGATCTTGTGGTAGGGGCTATGCGGGTCGACCCAGAATTCCAGCATGCTGCGCGGCGCATGATATGATCCGGTCACAGTGCCATTCTGTTTCAGCTCACCAACATCGCGAATATCAATCAGGCGTGCCTCGCCCTGTTCCTGCATCCGAAAGGCCTTTTGCACGCTTGTCTGTTCAATCTGGCTGCGCGCCAAAAGCACAAGATCGCTGACATGATGGGTGAGGGGCATCTATCATTCTCCGCGAAAAGGGATAGCGGAATGGACGTTACCCCCGCGAAACCGGCAGCGACAATAGGGGGGCCGGGAATTTCCGGTGATATCACGGTTTCGTGAAATTTCGGATTGCAACTGGTTCATCTGAACGGGTGTGCGGGTCTTCCGCATCGCCGCTTTTTGTGTCTAGTATGACGCGTTCGAACATTGATCATCCGCTGTGAAGGACTGCACCATGGGAACGTATCAGGATGTCTATGAAGGCGCACAGAGTGATGCAACCGGCTTCTGGCTGGAAGCTGCCAACGGCATTGACTGGGTCACCCCGCCACAAACGGCGCTGGACGACTCCAACCCGCCCTTCTATCGCTGGTTTGCTGATGGCACGCTGAACACTTGCTTTAACGCGGTTGACCGGCATGTGGATGCCGGGCGCGGCGATCAGGTTGCAATCATCTATGACTCGCCGATCACCGGCAATGCATCGAAAATGACATATGGCGCGCTGCAGACGGCAACCGCCCGCTTTGCCGGCATGCTGCAGTCGCTGGGTGTCGAAAAGGGCGACCGGGTGATCATTTACATGCCGATGATCATTGAATCGATTGTTGCCATGCTGGGTTGTGCGCGACTTGGCGCTGTGCATTCAGTTGTTTTTGGCGGGTTTGCAGCGGCCGAACTTGCCACACGTATCGACGATGCCAAACCAAAAGCGATTATCAGCGCGTCTTGCGGCCATGAGCCAGGCCGGATCGTTGCCTATAAACCATTGCTTGATGAGGCGATTGAAATCGCTGCGCACAAGCCGGATCACTGTGTCATCTATCAGCGTGAGGCGCTGGCGGCTGATCTGTTCGCCGGCCGTGATCTTGAATGGCATGCGGCGCACGAGAACGCACCTGAATTGCCGCCGGTCACGGTCAAGGCGACTGATCCTCTGTATGTTTTGTATACGTCCGGTACGACAGGTCAGCCGAAAGGTGTCGTTCGTGACAATGGCGGCCATGCTGTTGCGCTGGCATGGTCGATGCCGAATATCTATGCCACCGGGCCGGGTGATGTGTATTGGGCGGCCTCGGATATCGGCTGGGTGGTCGGGCATTCCTATATCGTTTATGCGCCGCTGCTTGCTGGCTGTACCACCGTGCTGTTCGAAGGCAAGCCCGTCGGCACACCCGATGCCGGCGTGTTCTGGCGAATTATCAGCGAACACAAGGTCAAGGTGCTGTTCACCGCACCAACAGCGTTTCGCGCCATAAAACGCGCCGACCCGGATGCCGATTTCCTTGAGAACTATGATACATCATCGCTGGAATATCTGTTTCTGGCGGGCGAGCGCGCTGACCCTGACACCATTATCTGGGCGCAGGACAAGTTGAATGTGCCGGTCATCGACCATTGGTGGCAGACCGAAACCGGCTGGCCGATGTGCGCCAACCCGGTTGGTATAGAGCAATTGCCGATCAAGCTTGGCTCGCCGTCAGTGCCAATGCCGGGCTATGAGATCGATATTCTGGGCGAAGACGGGTCGGTAAAAGCACCGGATGAGCTGGGCAGCATTGCTGTCAGGCTGCCGATGCCGCCAGCCTGCTTGCCCACTGTGTGGGGGGCAGATGCCGCCTTTGTTGAAAAGTATCTGACAACCTTCCCCGGCTATTACGAGACGGGCGATGCCGGATATAAGGATGCCGACGGATATCTTTATATCATGGCGCGCACCGATGATGTGATCAACGTGGCCGGACACCGCTTGTCCACCGGCCAGCTGGAAGAGGTTCTGGCCGAACATCCCGATGTTGCGGAATGCGCGGTCATCGGGGTGGCAGACCAGTTGAAGGGGCAATTGCCGCTGGGACTGATCTGCCTGTATCCCAAAAGCACCAAGCCGGTGGAACAGGTGTGTGCCGAGGCAATCGATCTGGTGAAAACACGCGTCGGCCGGGTGTCAGCTTTCAATCTTGTTGCCACGATCGACCGGTTGCCAAAGACCCGTTCCGGCAAGGTGTTGCGCGCCACGATGGCCAAGATTGCAGACGGTGAGGCATGGTCGATGCCAGCTACGATCGATGATCCGGTTATCCTTGAAGAAGTGGCAGCCGCATTAAGGACAATTGGCTATCCAAAATAGTTGCTTTTTTAAAATTGCGATGCCGGATGAAGTAAAAGCGTTGCCAGACAATAGATAATGGGTCTTAATTTGACGTCTAAAATCACGCAAGGAGATTGAAATGAAGAAGTTGCTCTTGACAGCGTTGGCGTCAACAATGATCGCAGCGCCAGCGCTGGCAGCGGACGTGAAGCTTGGTATTATTTTCGGCTTCACAGGTCCAATTGAATCACTCACTCCGCCAATGGCGGCTGCAGCAGAAATGGCCATGAAAGAAGCGACCGATTCAGGCGCATTCATGGGCGGATCAAGCGTTACTGCTGTGCGGGCTGATTCCACATGTACAGACGCTGCAGCGGTAACTGCAGCTGCAGAACGTTTGATCACCGCAGATGGCATAAACGCCATCGTTGGTGCAGATTGCTCCGGTGTTACGATAGCG
>ERZ802826.406-NODE-406-length-13722-cov-31.1625_pt1 | contig 13722 bp, 33 predicted proteins | sample MGYA00345651_ERZ802826 | MGnify/ENA primary metagenome ERZ802826 (study PRJEB30503, sample SAMEA104212371) | marine metagenome | biome: Westerlies Biome; feature: [SRF] surface water layer (ENVO:00010504) within the epipelagic zone...; material: water...
CTGCCCCTCAAGGAGCCTCTTCCCCAAGGAGGTAATCGAACTTTCCGATCGGCACACCGTTGTGCCGCAGGATGGCAAAGGCGGTGCTCACGTGGAAATAAGCATTCGGAAGCACGAAGGACCGGAGAAAGTCCTCCCCTTCAAAGACTCGCTCACCTCCTCCCATGCTTGCTGGGATGGGGAGTCGGATCTGCCTCCGTTCGGCCCCATCAAGGTCGACGGGATCAACGCTTTCCATGAAACTGATGCTTCTGCTGATCCGCTCGAGCAGCTGTTCCACGTTCGTTTCGTTGTCGTCCATCACAGGTGCCTCGCAACCGGCGAGTCGGGCCACGCCGCGACGGGAGATGTCCGTTGCGATCTGCACCTGACGGGTGCAGTCGAACATGTCCGGGTAAAGGCGGCTTTTCAGCAACACCTCAATGGGGAAGCCACTCTCCTTGGCGTGGACTTCGGCCCGTTTCAGCAGATGGCTGAGGTTGCTGAGGTTCTTCACCAGGGGTGGAACCAGGGCAGCGTGGAAGGAGCGCGACAACGGGGTCTGGTGCATGGGCTTGCTTCTCTAGCCTCTTCGCAGCAGTGATGACCAGCATGAACAAGACATGGCGAGGGATCACCTACGTGTCGGTATGGGTGGTGATCTGGGGCACCGTCGCCTCTCTGATGGACTGGATGCTGTTGACCGGTGAGGTGTACGAGACCGGCACGTCCGGCCAGGCCGTCACCTTCATCGGCTATGGAGCCGCCACCGTGGTGATGGCCACGCGCTACGCCGGCCGTTTTCTTGCTCTAGATGCCGAGAAGAGTTCAGAAGGACCCGAAGGCTCTGATCAGCAGTGAAGCGCCCATGAGCAGGGCCAGAGCTTCAAAAGCCCGTTTCACCATTCCGCTTCCCCTCACCAACGACAGGTGTGCTCCGAGGTAGCCCCCGATCAGGGATCCGGCGATCAAGGCTGGCAACCACGCCCAGTGGATCTCACCGCTGAATCCCAGCACCAGGGCACCGCTGCCGTTCCAACCCAGACCCACGAGGATCAGCGTGTGGGCGACCGCTCGGGAGTAGCTCAATCCAAACCAGCGAACAAGCCAAAGGGTCACGAACAGCCCAGTCCCTGATGTGAGGGATCCGTTGAGGATGCCGATCCCAAACAGCACTGCCGCGCCAATAGCAACTGTTCGTGTGTTCAGAGGCGCTGGGTTGTCCGTTCGGCCCAGTTCAGACCGCCGCGCTGAATACACACCAAGGCCCAGTGTGAGCAATCCCAGTGCTGCCGTAGCGAATCGGTCTGGGATGGCCAGAACAGCATTGGCACCCAGCCACACACCGGGCAAACCAGCCAGCAGGATCAAGCCGGAGAGGCTGCGGTTCAGGCTGCTGGCCCGCCAGTGCCGTCCTGCAGCCCCAATCCCTAAGGCAACACTGGCCACTTTGTGGGTGGCGAGAGCCGAGGCGAAGGGGAGCCCAAGCAGGATCAGTGCCGGTAACTGCACCAGTCCTGCCCCGCCCCCGGCAAATGCCGATAGAGCATTGGCGATCACCGCGATGACAGCGAGCCCGACCTGCAGCAGTGGATCAAAGCTCATTCACCCCTGGGTGAGGAACGCAATCGGCACTGAAAAGGTGACGATGGCATGGGGATCTCCCGGCAATATGGCCACGCAGGCGACCTCGCGGTCTCTGTGGGCTTCGCGCGATTTCATCACGAAGTCCGTCGCGTCCTCCATGCTCCACATCGGTGCATCGCCCTGGCGCCGCTCCTCCTTGTAGGCCTGCCAGACCTCAGAAAAGGCATCGGCATCGGCCCCGTCGTTGGACTCCTTCAGGGCCTGTTCCACGCCCACGGCCTCCATCCGTTCGAAGAATCGCCGCATCAGGGGATGACCGATGGTGGCGGATGCCCGCACCATCGAATTGATGGTGCCCACTGCGGTGACCATCAACTTCGGTGTGCTCCGCCTGGCATCGATCACACCCACGGGCAGGCTGAGATCCCAGTTCACACGACCACTCACCGCACAGGCCAGGTCGAACAGACCGCCGGCGCACTGTTTGATCAGGCTCTGAATCTGGGAGCGTTCCATGGCGTTGTCGGTGTTGGCGGACGCCTACGGATCCTGTGCATTGTTGCCAGGATTGAACACTGACGACGTCGAAGCGATGTCCCTTGTCCAGATCTACCTGGATGCGGTCACCCATCAGGTGATCACCAGTGAGGAGCTTGCCTTCATGGCGGGCAATCACGATCACTTCGATCGCACCGAGCAGAAGCTCAGCGCACGACTGGAACAGTTGATCAGCGTCGGGAGCATCAGTGTCGGTGCCCGTTGAGTCCGGACTCGGCTCTCCAGCCGCAACACTTCAGCCGATCCGACCCGACGATCCACGCTTTTCCAGCTGCGGAACCCTGCTGCTGCCGCAGGACGATCCCTCAGCTTTCGGCCCCCAGGACGCCGAGCTTCATTTCGATGCAGACGGCCATCCACGGTTTTACCTGATGCGTCTCCGTCGCAGGCCACCTGTGTTGGCAGCCATGACCTCCCATCAGCGGGTGAGTCAATGTCTGGGGTCAGCCGATGCTCAGGCGTGGTGGCTGGCTGTGGCTCCTCCAGGCCCGCCCCGGGCTGATGGCTCAATTGCGTCTGATCAGGTGTTGCTGGTGAAGCTGCTTCCGGGGGAGGGGGTCAAGCTGCATCCAGGCACCTGGCATGCCGGTCCGTTTCTCAACACCGCATCCGCTTTGTTTTTCAATCTCGAATTGCGGACCACCAATGAAGATGATCACAACTGCCGGTCGGTGGACCAGCCACGCCCTCTGGCATTGATCTGATGATCCTCAGGGCATCGCGACCACGCCGGACCAGCTCTGCAGAACATCAGGGGCACCCTGAGTGAGTGCTGACACGGCCGTGGCAGATCCGATGGCGATCCCGGCCACGAGTCCGAGGCCAAACAAAATGGCTCCCGTCAGCACGACCCGTTCATTGAGTTGCATAGGAGCTCTGTTTTGTCAAACCGACTCTCCATGCTTTGCGCCGACCTGGCCACTGATATGTCACAGGACTTGATCGCAAAACAGGCTTCGACGATGTGTGCTTTCGCCGATAAAGGTAGAAATACCGACTGATTCAACGGTGGTTGCCCCGCTACGACGCAGTGGTTGTCAGGCCTGACCTGAACCATGAAAACCATCGACGAACACATCCAGAAGGATCAGGAAGAATTCCTGAAAGCCCTTTCGGAGCACAACGACGGAAAGGTGCGCCACCTCACCGAAGAGCTGCAGTGGTTGCTGGACCACAAGAAGCAATTCCCCAACGACAGCCACGATCCGTCACCGCTCGAGTTGTTCTGTGAGCAGAACCCAGACGAGCCCGAGTGCCTCGTCTACGACGACTGAATCAGATCTTTTTTCTTGCTTCTCAATAACCATGCAGTACTACGTCTGCAACGGGCAGATCCCGACTGAAACGCAGGACGAGGGCTACACCGCCTTCATCGAATACATGGACTCCGGCGCTGAGGGCGACAAGTTCGACGGGTTCGAACTGGTGGCTCGCCTGCACATGCCTGAGTCCGGACGGGTTTGCGTGATCTGCAAGGCCGCCGATGCCAAGGCCTTGTTCCGTCATTTCATGTTCTGGCGGTCCATGTTCGGACTTGACTTCGAATATGCACCGGCCCTCACCTGCGCTGAGATGGTCGAGATGCAGAAGGAGCACAACGAGAAGCTGGACGACGTCGACTGACGGCTAGGTAAAAACACTCAATCGCGCCCCTATGCCTTTGGTTTCGCGCGGTTGAACACGAAAGTTCATTAACTTTCGTACTTCTGTGTTCGGCCCGATGATCCGTCTCGTCCTGACTCGTGCCATCGCGGCCGATCTTGGTCTGCTTCTTCTTCGCGTGTTCACTGGATCGTTGTTGATCCATCACGGTTACGAAAAACTGGCCAATATCGAGAATTTTGCAGATGCGTTTGTTCGCCCTCTGCATCTTCCCTTCCCCATTCTCCTGTCCTACGTGGCGGCCTTCTCCGAGGTCATCGGTAGCTGGCTGCTGATCACCGGATTGCTGACCCGTATGGGGGCCATGGCGATCGCCGGAACGATCACCGTGGCGATCTATCACGCCATCGTCACTGCTGGTTTCAACATCTATCTGCTGGAACTTCTGGGCCTTTATTTCGCTGCCGCCATTGCGGTGCTGGCTTGTGGTCCGGGGCTGTTCTCCATCGATGAGTTGATTGCCCGTCGTTTTGATGCGCCTGCCGCTGACCCCAAAGAGACCTTGGAAGCTCTCGCGGCAAAAACTCCTGCCATGACCGAGGCTGCTGCAACGCGTTGAAGGCTCGATGCCTGTTGACTTGATCAGTACGGGTCCCGTCCATGCGACGGGATCCTTGCTGTTGGCCCATGGGGCTGGAGTTGACTCTCAATCCCCGTTCATGCAAGCCATGGCCGATGGTCTGGCGCAGCTGAACTGGCGGGTTCACCGTTTTGACTTCCCGTACATGGCCAGACGGCGTCTGACCGGGCAGAAGACTCTTCCTGATCGGCCTGAGGTATTGCTGAAAGCGTTCAAGGAAGCTGTCGATCAGGTGGATCAAGATCGGCCACTGGTGATTGGAGGGAAGTCGATGGGGGGACGGATCGCCAGCCTGCTCCTGGATGAGCTGCATGCCAGTTCAACTGTTGCGGCAGGTGTTTGCCTCGGTTACCCATTCCATCCCCTGGGCAAGCCTGCTCAGCTGCGCACCCAGCATTTGATCGACCTGTCAGCCCCCTGTCTGATTGTTCAAGGCGAGCGTGATGCGATGGGGCGACAGGACGAAGTGGAGGGGTATTCCCTGAGCTCGGCGGTGACGTTGCAGTGGATCCCCGACGGAGATCACAGTTTTTCGCCGCGAAAGCGTTCTGGCCGAACTGAGGAACAGAACCTGGGCCTGGCGGTTCAGCATGTTCACGCGTTTCTGACCTCGGTCTGTTGCTGAGTCGGTCAAGAAGATGTAACATTGCTTCACTTTTTGATCGCGTGATGTCCGACTCCGCCTCCAAGACTCGTGATGACTGGTATCAGGACGCTGCTCGTGCGCAGATTGCATCGGAGAGCATGAACCGTGCCGAACTGCTCAATGGCCGTATTGCCATGTTGGGTTTTCTGATCGGCCTGCTCACCGAGCTGATCACCGGACAAGGGATCGCCAGCCAGATCGGCTTCGGATTGCTGGGCATCGGCTGAAGCATCCCTTGCATCCAGCTGTCACTGTGACAGTTGACGCGCCTCCACTCTCGTTCTTTCAGAGCCCTCGTCGGTTCGCGAAAGTTCAGTTGTGAGGAGGCCAACCGGTGTGGAAACAAGGTCACACGCCGGTGTGCCCAGGCCCTGCCTTCGGCGGGGTCTTTTTTATCGCTGCAGACGTCCCCATAGCCACCATGCAGCCCCTGCCAGCAGCAGCCAGGGCAGCGGCAGCTTCAGCACAAGCAGCAACACCAGAACTCCGATGCCAGTAGCCAAGCGACGGGTCTGCTGTCGGGCCTGCGGTGTCATGTATCGCCAGCGCGGAATCAGCGGCATGGGTGTCGAGAACGCTGACTGAGGTTCGCATTCCCTCATTCGTGGAGCCAGTCACGGCAGAATCAGAGGGTTGCCGTTGTCGCCCGATGAAAGAGGTCAGCCTTCTGGAGATGATCGGTCGCTCTCTGGCGAAAGTTGCAGCAGGAGCAGGCATTGCCGCTCTGCTGATCTGGCTCACCTACGTGATGTTGGATTTCGGGCACATGCAGTCGGGCTTCACGTTGCCGCAATCGAGGTATTGAGGCGTCAGCATGGATTGGAACAGCGCCACGGCAAGCCTGCTGGTGACCGGCACGCTGTTTGCTGCACTGCAACTCTGGTGGATCCGTTCGCTTGTGCGCCGCAACCGGCGACGTCGCGGCGCGGAGCCATTGAGTCAGCAGGATTTCCGGCAAGAGCTGGAGCGCATCTTCCGCAAGACCACCTGAGCGGTGCGGTGATCCCCATGCCGACCGAACTGGTCCTGTTGAAGACGTCTCCATAGGGTCGAGTCATCTCAGATCAATCGCTCATGAATCGAGACGACGCCCCCTCAATCCCCGACGCCCTCAGCCATCGGCAGCTGAACCAATGGCTTTCAACCGCCATGCAGGAATCTTCAACTCCTGCTGAGGAGAGCAATGACACACTTTCAGTAGAGCTCGAGTGCTGGGCGAATCACACCCGCTACCTGTTGCAACACATGGCCCGAGAAGGGGACGCCATCGGTTCAGGTCGATCACCGCAACAGGTGATGGCGCTTGGCAGTTTTCGCACGCATTTGATGCTCGGGTTGCAGGCTTTAAAGGCATCCCAACCAGGTCGTTGATGAAACAACTTCCCGGTCGAGCCAGACCGCGTTGGCTTCAGCTGATCGTCACAGGTGTGCTGACGGCGGTTGCAACGATCTGGCTGGTGACGTTGCTGCCATTTCTGTTGTTGTTCAGCCTGGTCTTCGCTGCGATGTTGATTCCGGTGATGCGCCGTCTCCGTCGTGAGATGGACGAGGCTGGATTTCACCCTGGGATGGACAAACGGTCAGGGCGTCGACAGACCGTGGATGTGACGCCCTGGCACCAACAGCTGCGCAATGTGATGAATCAGCTGCTGAACAATTCGCCCACCATCGACCGGTAACGACCAAGGGAGGGACCAGCGTTGCGGGATCGTCTGGGCAGGGTGCGTCCCGGCACAAGGTGGTCCGGCGCGAATGTCCTCAGAGTGACCTCCGGTGCTTGGTTTTGATCATCAGCCAACTGCTGACGGATCGCGTCGGCGGTGGTGAGGGTTGGGGCGACAGCCGGTTCCGTGACCACAGGCTTCGCAGGCGTGGCAGTGACCTTGGCCTTTTTGCTCCGCAGGGGCCAGAGAAACAGAAGACTGAAGGCCAGGGCAGCGATCGATGTGATCGTGCCGGTGAGGCCGAGGGCAAGGCCTTTGAAATTCCAGGCAATGCCGGAGCCCGCTAGCCCGAAGGTTCCGATGGCTGCCAGGAGCAGACCAACCAGTGACACCTCAGGCAGCTGCAGGGAGAAGCCGTTGGCTTTGGCTGGCTCACCATCAGCGGCTGGTTCCAGAACGGGCTCCGCCGGTAAGGGGCGCAGCAGTACAAGGCTGATGGCCAACAAGACCAGAGCGGTCACGGTGGCACTGAGACCCAGGGTTCTCCCTTGGAAATTCCAGAGAATTCCTCCCCCTGCCAAACCGGCAACACCAAGGGCGGATAGGCCGATTCCGCTGATCAATCCAAGACGTTGTGCCATGGGTCAGTTGCCCCCCTTGGATTGCGTGGCGGCGTAGGCCACGGCTCCGCCGGCCACAAGGGTGAGCAGGCCGGTGCTGATCAAAAATCCCACCAGCATCGTGAAGCCGAGTACGGAGCCCAGCAGCGACATTTTGATCCGGAGGAGTTTTGATTTGATCAGGAGGACCAGCAACAGGCTGACCGTGGCCTTGAGACCGGCGATTTTTGCCGCACTGATCGGGCAGAACGGAGGAGGCAGGAACATCGGGTTCGGCCGAATCTCTGAAATTGAATTGGAGTCTGGCGAAACCGATCAAGCTTTGTGACGCTGCCGCAGCGCTGTTCCCAACCCGTGCAGCTCGAACAAAAAAGCGGGCCCTCAGGCCCGCTGAACAATCTTGAGTTTGGCCGGCTTCAGCGGCGGCGGTTACGGGAGCGCTGCTTCAGCTTGCGCTTGTATTTCTCAACGGGAGTCTCGTGGTGGCGGATCCGACGCAGGTCGGAAAAGATGCCGGCCTTGGCCACAGAACGCTTGAACCGACGCAATGCGGATTCGATCCCTTCGTTTTCGCCGACTGTGACCTGACTCATCCGTTTCCCCGAGGGAGAGCAAAAAATGATCTTACCAGCCAGTCTTCCTATTGAGTCGTTCCTCCGCCCTGTCATGACAAGGCTTGCCGAGCTTCCATTGAAGCGAGTTGCGCAATTCAGTACCGATGGCGACCCGGTCCTGATTCGGTGGCACAAGACGTTGATCAACGGCCTGATGCGGCGCACCGGGATGGGCCTGTACGGGCTGATGTGGCTGTCTTTCGCCAAAGGGGCGCTGATGACGACTCTGCTCTGGTGGTTGATCCGTTGATTTGATCAAGAAATCGCACGGATCCATGCCAATTGCTCAGCAGGCTGGGAGCCTCACGTCATGGGAATCACGCACTGCCCCCTCTGCATCGGGCTCGCTGTTCTGTCAGCGGTCCGTTTCATGGCTCATCTGACCATGGTTGTCCAACTGGAACGCCGACGGGCCTCCACCACGACCCATCCAGCCTTGGTGCTGGGAACGATGTTTGAGCTTTGAGGCACTGCCTCACGGATCAAGGGGATCCACCAGGCTCAGGTACGCGTCGTCGGCGTCCTGCATCGCCTGGTCGTCCTCGGGAAAGCTGCAGCCATACAAGAGATTGATGACGCGTCCGAGATCCATCTCCCGGTCGGCGATCTCCTGCCAAAGCCGTGCTGCCAACTGTCCGTCCGCCAGAACAAACTGCGCACTCACCAGTTGTCTGGTGAGGCTGAAATAGCTTTGTCGGTCGTTGCGCTGGCGGCACTCCTCCGTCGTACGGATCTGCTTCGAGGGCAGCAACCCATGGATGGCGGTGGATGCGGCTTTGAGCAATTGCATGACTCCACAGACGTCGGTTCTTCAAGTGTGGATTGTCTGCATGTGCTGACAACGAGGCTTAATGCCTACGTCGCTAGATGCGTGGCTTAAAAGTTAGGTATTTCGACGCAGCTCCGATCGACGGTGTCGTCGGCGACTGTTTGTAACGTCGTGTGAACTACGGTCATTGGAGACTCACGTTCTTGATGGAAATTCTTGTGATTGCAGCTGTTTTCATTCCCTTTTCTGCATTGGTAATGAACGCATTTGCGGGTGATGCAGAAGACGACTTCGACTTCCTCTGATGGAGTCCAAGCTCCTCGCATTGATGGCCTTTGGGGCGTCGGTCATGACGCTGTGGGCCTGGTTGGTGGCAAATCTCCCGCCGACGGGGTCTGACCCGAGCAAGCCTGACAACCCCCGTTGATCCGATAGGGCGCCAGATGGCCCCGCAGGCAGCGCGTGCCGCGGAAAAACAAGGTCTGCCCCAATTCCCTGGCATGGGCGTCGGTGAGGGGCAGCAACAACCATCGATCCGGGACAAGCCCTTTGAGCTGTTCCCGTTCACGCTGTGCCTGGGCACGGCGGATCTTCTCTTCCCGATCGTTCTTGATGCAGACACCTTCCACCTGGCGTTCACGGGCACAGGTTTCACAGGCATCAACGATCGGCTTGCGACGGGCGGTGTTCAGGGAAAGTTTGTCTCCAGGCACCTCCCGTTCCTTCCCGCAGGTGCACTGGCACCACCAATAGGCATTACCAGCCTTTGTGCGTCGCTCCGACGCCCGCACCACCGTGAGCTGTCCGTAGACCTCACCGATTCTGTTTCTGGGTGACGAGGGCATTGTGATGGTGTTGCTTGTGTTCGGCGCAGCACAGCGCTGAACGAGCCAATCCATTAGAAGCATTTTGCATCTGATCGATCGACATGCTCGGCCTGTTTAACCAGCAACCTGAGGTCTGCAACGTGCTGGGTGACTCCATCACCCTTCGCCTCACCACCGAGCAGACAGACGGCAAGTACAGCGTGGCCGAATTCGCCACACCCGGTGGGGTGGGGCAGCCACCTCACACCCACGCCTGGGATGAAACCTATCTCGTGCTGGAAGGGGAGCTCAACCTCAACATCAATGGTGAGACCACCGTTGTTGGACAAGGTGGTTGCTATCAGGTCAAAGCCGGGGTTGTTCACGCCCCTACGCCGAATGGCGACTTCTGCCGCTACGTGATGGTGGGTCAGCCTGGCGGTGTCGAATCCGTGTTCAAGAGCCTGAAGGCCAACGAAAAGGATCTCAACGACATGGCCAAGGTGGTGGAGATCGTCACCAAGGAAGGCGTCAACATCGCCGGTTGATCCACCGCTCTCCCATTCATCCCCATCTCGTCACAAACAATGGCATCCCGCTTTTTCCACGTTCAGCACGAATTCCGTGCCGGAACAGCACAACAATGGTTTGAGACCGTTCAAAAGGCCCTGGCTCCCGGTGGTGGCTGGGACGACGCCGTGACCCGCAATCAAGAAGCTGGCTTCTACAACCATTCGTTCAATCCCGTTGGTCTGGAAGGACCTGCCTTCTGCATCTGGGAAGTGCGTGAAGGCATCAGCGACGTTGAATTCCAGGCATTCATCGATGGCCCCAACGGCCCCGACATGGGGACCGGCGCTTTGTTGAACATCTGCCGTGAGATCAACGTAGAACTGGCCGGAAACACCCCTTATCCCCGCAAGTTCGCCTGATTCAGGCGGAATCATGATCCTGCAACTCGGCGAATTTCTGAGCCATCGTCGGGTTGCGTCGCGTTAGCTTTTTCACGGAAACATCCTGTGCCTTGTCATTGGCAAGGCGCAGGTTGCGATCGGCACCGAGGAGTGCGTCCTTGGTTTTCTGCAGATGGTCGATGGATTTGTCGATTTCATCGATGGCCGTCTGGAAGCGACGGGAAGCGAGGTCGTAGTTGCGTGAAAAGGCTGTCTTGAACGACTCAAGGTCGTTTTCAAAATTGGTCACGTCAATGTTCTGAGCCTTCACCAGGGCCAGTTCGGCTTTGACCTCCAATGATTTCAAGGCAGCGTTGCGCAACAGCGTGATGAACGGAATGAAGAACTGGGGCCGGATCACATAGGTCTTGTCGAAGCGGTGGGAGACATCAACAATTCCTGAGTTGTAAAGCTCACTGTCTGCTTCAAGCAGGGACACCAGCACGGCGTATTCACAGCCTTTCTCGCGTCGGTCCTTGTCGAGTTCCTTGAGGAAGTCCTCGTTCCTCTTTTTGGTGGCGGTGGTGTCGGCCTCATTCTTCATCTCAAACATGATCGAGATGATTTCGTTGTCGGCTTCGTCGCTGTCTCGGAAGATGTAATCCCCCTTGCTGCCACTGCGTGCGTCGTTGTCCTTCTCGAAGTAAGCCCTGGGAAAAGCTGCGGCCCGGATGCGGTTGAACTCCGTTTCGCAGTGCTGTTCCAATGTCTCTCCCACCATTTTTGTGGAGAGCCGTGCCTTCATGTCTCGCAGGCGTTCAATCGCCTGATCTCGATCGTGAATCTGCAGCTCATAGCGCTCTTTCATCGACTGGGTGTCCAGTTGATGCTTGAGCTCGCTTTGGCTCAAGCTGTTGCGGAGCTTGTCGCGCTCTTTTTCAACACCACTGAGAGCTTCGGTCACCGCCAGTTTGGTCTGCATGCCGCTGGCCTCCAGCTGCGCTTTCAGATCGCGGACTTCTCCGTCTTTCTGCAAGGTGAGCGTCTGGATCTCCTTGGCAAAACGCGTCTCCGCCATGCGGGCAGCCGTTTCACTGTTGTCCCGCATCTGCTGCAATTCGCTGGCCAGGAGATCCCGTTGCTTCTCGGCGGTGCTCACGGCTTCTTTCACCGCCAGTTCCTGCTTCACATCCCGAGCCCGCAGCTGCGCCTCCAGCTCCTGTAATTCCGTCTGCTTTCGGGCCAGAGCCAAGTCGATGGCATTGCGTTTCTCCTGCTCCGCCAGCGCCAGTCGTTTGCTCAGTTGCTGCTCGAACTCGCGGTCACGCACCTGCTTGAGGATGTCGGCATAGCCGGCCTCATCCACCTTGAACGCCTTGCTGCAGTGCGGGCAGATGATGTCGTGCATGGCCTCAGACGAAGGTGTTGCTATCAACAGGAGAACGCAGATTCTGACGAGATGACAGCACTCACCAGCGCCTGGCCCGCCCTGCTCAACGATCCCCACGCTCTGTTGGAGACCGTGATCATTGTGGGGATCGTGAGCGTTGCCAGCATCGGGTTCGTGACCGGCTTGCGGGAGTTGGCCCACGACCTGGGCAATCTGCGCAAGGCCAAGGTGTGAGTGGGGTCAGTGGCTCACCAGTGCCTTCAGTTCGCCCAGGCGGTTGGCATTGACCCCCAGATCGGAATCGCCGAGACGTGACACCGAGCGTGCCTGGATGCTGCTGTTGTTCACATCCAGGAGCAGTTCGAGGTCGTCGACAAAACCGAACAGGGCACTGCTGGCTTCGGCGTGGATGTAGCGATCGGTCTGCTCGACCACTTCCGTGCGAGGCATGTTCGTCACGTAGGCCACCAGGCTGCTGAAGTCTGGTTCTGGTGAGCTGCTAGGCCAGGTCTGGCGCGCGCAGTGGGCAGGAGTGGTGCAGGGGCTCAACGCGCCGTCGTGCACACCGAGATCGGATGGCACCGGTCCAACCAGGTGAAACAGCATCAGCACGGGGGCAAACAGCGTCACAAGCAGAGTCATCGATGTTGAGGAGCTGATGGAGTGAGGAGATTTCAGCATGATCCCAAAGAGCGTCTGCTGATTTCGTGTGCTGCTGATTCAGATGACCTTGCATGACAGTGTTATTGACTTGCCATGTATTGCATTGAACGTCAGGACGCTGAAGGGGAGTGGATCAAGGAGATGTGCTTCAAAACAGAGTTCAAGGCTTTTGTGAATGCCCGCACCAAATCCATGGCCACCCTGCGCACCTACAGGATCGTGAATCCAAGCTGGAATCATGTTGTGGCCGTCGTCGACGGGCGCACTCAACGTTGAACGTTCTTGTTCAACAGGGAGACCCAAAGCGCGAATAACAAACCCACAGGGACCACGATCACTAACAGCTGAGCGATCACGAACTGGCGAACCTCAGGATCCATGACGATTCAATGTGATCAGCACCTCAGTTGATTTCAATAGCATGGGCCGAGTGAGACACCCTTGAATGCCTAGTCCGTCATGGTTTCTGCTGGCCTGGGGTGTCGTGGCCATCGGGTCTCTGTGGAAGTTCTGGCGGATCACCCGTGGCTGGCGCCAACGTCCCGGAGGCATGACAGGGGATACGGAGGCCTTTCGAGCATCGCTGGAACGCCGCTGGAGTCCCGGCCAGCGGCGCTGAGTGAAGAGCCTGTCTCAGCCGAGGGCGTCCTCCACCGCGGCTCTGGATCGGGCAATTTCCTGTTGCCAGGCCAGCAGGAGGTCTTTGGTCAGAGTTTGCAACTGCTGAACATCCGTGATGGCACTGATGTCGCGTGTTCTTTTCTCCAGCTCAAACTTTTGACCGAGGGTGAGGGCAATGGGCTCCATCAAAACTCAGGCGATTGAAGGGAATGTATTGGCCTCAATCCTCAATGGAGTAACAAAACGAACATCGCAGGTGATGTGTGTGCGTGAAGTGACATTTGTTTCATTACAGAGCGTTGCCTGATGGCATCACTCTCCCGTTGATGGCGGGGTGATCTTCTTGAATGTCAACATCCGGTTCAGATGTCCGATGCACTTTTCTTGGTCTCAGCATCTGGATCTGGCTCGGTCGGTGTCATTGACTGCAGACAAGGACAAGGGAACTGCTCTGGCCTTGATGGGAGTGGGATTAACCCTCTTGCTCAAGGATCTGGAGCAGACTGATCTGAGCAAACAAACTGAAAGGTCGCGTTCACTGCTCGAGTAAGTGATCCATCAATGCGGCGTACAGCTGCATTTTCATGGTTTGCAGGCACTGTTGTTCCTCAGGGCATCCGCCAGGCCAGTTCGCGTGAGCATCGGAAACAACCCGGTGCAACAAACGCAG
>ERZ802826.413-NODE-413-length-13607-cov-30.4489_pt1 | contig 13607 bp, 10 predicted proteins | sample MGYA00345651_ERZ802826 | MGnify/ENA primary metagenome ERZ802826 (study PRJEB30503, sample SAMEA104212371) | marine metagenome | biome: Westerlies Biome; feature: [SRF] surface water layer (ENVO:00010504) within the epipelagic zone...; material: water...
CTGACCGATCCAAAAGGTTTAAATGGCCTCATTTCCATGACTGACGATCCTCCGCAATGACACGCTGACTCGCATGTGCCGCCGTCAGGCTAGGGGTGTGAGATGAGGACGTCAAACCAATCCAGAGCCGCAGGGTCTCTTTTTAAAGACATACGGGTTTCCAAGAAATACAAGGTTCAAAGGAATTCGGGTTGACGAGAGTCGCTAGGCGGCGTCGATGATCGCCAGCAACTCCTGCGTTTTGGCAGCCATCAGCGCCTCGTCCCCCCGGCTCTCCACATTGAGTCGAACCACGGGCTCGGTGTTGGACATGCGGACGTTGAAACGCCAGTCGTCGAAGCTGAGGCTCAAGCCGTCCATGTGCTCGATGCTGTTGGCACCGGCAGCGTATAAATTTTCCACCTGTTTGATGAGTGCCGGCGCGTCGGTGACTGTTCGATTGATTTCACCCGAGCAGGGAAAGGCCGCCGCCCGTTCTTCGACCAGTGACGCAAGTGTCTTGCCCGTGTTAGACATGATCTCGGCTACCAAGAGCCAGGGAATCATGCCGCTGTCGCAGTACGCGAAATCACGAAAGTAGTGGTGTGCACTCATTTCACCGCCATAAACGGCATCGACCCGTCGCATGGTCTCTTTGATAAACGCATGCCCCGTTTTACTTTGCTCGGCTCGACCCCCGGCGTCATTGGCCAAGTCGATGGTATTCCACGTAAGGCGCGGGTCGTGCACGACTATCTGATCATGGGACTTCGCGAGAAACGCCGAGGCGAGTAATCCAACAACGTAATAACCCTCAACGAATGCACCGGTGTGGTCGTAAAAAAAGCAGCGATCGAAATCACCGTCCCAGGCAATGCCCATATCAGCGCCGGTTTCACGAACGAGTTCTGCAGAGGCAATGCGATTTTCCTCCAACATGGGGTTTGGAACGCCGTTGGGGAAATGGCCATCCGCTTCGTGATGTAGCTTGATAAAGTCAAACGGGAGATGCGCCTCCAGAAGATCTAGCACGCGACCTGCCCCACCGTTACCTGCCGTGCAGACAATTTTCAGGGGTTGCAATGCGTCGATGTCGATATAGCTCAGTAGGTGCTGAATGTAAGCGTCGCTGGTATCAACCGCGTCATAGGTTCCGGGCGCGGCAGCAGGTGTGAAAACGCCGGCTTCGGCTTTAGCTTGAATGTCTTTTAAACCGGAATCACCCGAAATGGGTTTGGACTCGGCCCGAACGAACTTCATCCCGTTGTAGTCTTTTGGATTGTGGCTTGCGGTGACGCAAATACCTCCACCCACTTTTAAATGCGATGTCGCAAAGTAAATTTCTTCGGTACCGCATTGCCCAATATCAACAACGTCAACACCCTGCTCGCGAAGACCGTCAATCAGCGCCGCTTTAATCGACTCAGAGGTAAGTCGTATGTCATTCCCAACCACGACTGAACCAGGGTTGATGACCTCGGCATAGCCCTGACCAATTCGCTTGGCGATGTCCTCGTTTAGCTCATCGGGAATGCGCCCGCGGACATCGTAAGATTTAAAACAGCGAATCGGCTCTGGCATAGTAGGGTCCCTTGATAACTGGCGGCTTAATACAAATTTTCGTAGACAAAGTTAGTGGCTTCGACAAAACCCGGAACGCTTCCGCAGTCGAAACGTTTGCCGTCGAACTTATAGGCCAACACACAGCCCTTGCTCGCTTGGGTTTGCAGTGCGTCGGTGATCTGAACTTCACCATTCGCACCCGGCGGTGTGTCACGAATGATGTCGAAAATATCCGGCGTTAGTATATAACGCCCGATCACTGCTAGGTTGCTCGGCGCATCCTCCGCAGCCGGTTTTTCCACCATTTTGTCGACGCGGTACAGACGATCACCCATGGCCTCCCCCGAGATGACACCGTAGGCGCTTATTTGATCCTCAGGCACCTCCATGACGGCCACAATCGAGCAGCGAAACTGGTTGTACAGTTCGGACATTTGCTTAAGGACACCATTGCCGTCCTGATTGATGCACATGTCATCAGCGAGGAGCACACCGAAGGCCTGGTCGCCTATCAGCGGCTCTCCCGTCAGGATCGCGTGCCCCAATCCTTTCATTTCGCGCTGGCGGACCATCGTGAAAACGCCGTTATCAATGACATGACGGATGCCTTCGAGGTACTTCTCTTTTGATGTGCCTGAGATCTGGTGTTCCAGCTCGTAGGAGATGTCGAAGTGATCGGCAATGGCGCGCTTGCCGCGGCCTGTCACAAAAGCGCAGTTATTCATGCCCGCCTCTAGAGCCTCTTCGACGCCATACTGGAGCAGCGGCTTATTGACCACAGGCAACATTTCTTTCGCCGTGCTTTTCGTGGCGGGAAGAAACCGTGTGCCGTAACCAGCAACGGGAAATAAACACTTTTTAATCACTAGCCTAACCTCCAAATTGATCCATGCTTAGCCGCCTGAGCGGCCATAAACGTCTTCAAACCGAACAATATCGTCCTCTCCTAAGTACGTACCCGACTGAACTTCGATCAGTTCTAGGGTGGACTCACCGGGATTGCTTAGCCGGTGTTTAGTGCCCACAGGGATGTATGTGGACTGATCTTCCTTGAGTTGGAGCGTTTGATCGCCATTCACTACATCAGCCGTTCCATGCAAGACCACCCAATGCTCGGCGCGATGATGGTGCATTTGCAGAGAGAGTTGTTGTCCCGGATTGACTGTAATCCGCTTCACTTGAAAGCCATCTCCCGAGATTAGGGACTCGTACGATCCCCACGGTCTAAATACCCGCTGATGGGTATCCGCCTCGCTTCGCCCTGCTGCTTTCAGTGCGTTGACGATATGCTTCACGTCTTGGACTGAGTGACGATCAGCTACTAAGACTGCATCGACTGTTTCCACTATCACCAAGTCCACAACACCTGTCGTGGCTACCAGTCTCGACTGGCTGCGCACATAGCTACCCTGCGTATTATCGACAATGACATCACCCTGCACCACGTTGCCGTCCTCGTCCTGATCACCAGCCTCCCAGAGCGCCGACCACGCACCAATGTCGCTCCAGTCGCAATCCAACGAGACCACAACACCATCGGGTGTCTGCTCCATGACGGCATAGTCGATGCTGTCCGACGGACATCTAGCGAAGGCGTCAGCGCTGGGGCGGACAAAATCCATATCGTACTCAGCCCCGCTCATGGCCTCGAGACAGGCCGCGGCCATAGCCGGCTGACACCTGCATAGTGACTGCAAAAATGTCTGTGCTGTAAACATGAACATGCCGCTATTCCAGACGTAGTCACCCGAGGCGATATAGGCCTCGGCCGTTTCCTGATTTGGCTTCTCAACAAATTTGTCGAGCACCGCAACATCGGGGGAGAGCGCCTCGCCTCTTTTGATATAGCCGTAACCTGTTTCGGGCTGGGACGGAACAAGGCCAAACGTCACTAACTTACCTTGAATCGAAGCTGTCGCAGCGTTGCCAATAGCCGCTAGCAGCGCCGCGGGCTTACCCACATAGTGGTCTGCGGGAAGGATCAGTAAATTAGCATCGGCGTTCATCTTGGACGCCTCATGTGCCGCAAGAGCAATAGCGGGCGCCGTGTTTTTACCCTCGGGCTCCAGAATAATCGTTGGCGAATCGATGCCAAGTTGGCGCAATTGCTCAGCAACCATGAACCGGTGCTCTTCATTGCAGACAATGATCGGCGACGCGTGCTCAAGACCGCTGAGCCGAGACAGCGTTTGTTGCAGCATCGAGTCACTACCCATTAAATTCAGATATTGCTTGGGTCGACCCTGTCGCGACACAGGCCATAAACGACTTCCAACACCACCGCACAACAGCACCGGCACTATGTTTGTCACGTGGTTTGTCACGTGGTTTGTCATGTGGCTTTCCATGTGGTGTGTCATGTGCCCTGTTCTGTCAGCTGCGCGATCATCTGGTTCCATACATCCGAATGCTTAATGTCGATAAAGCAAACGCAGCGCTACAGCAGCCTCCAGCTTACGCGAGGCTCAGCCAGTCGCCACGGCTCTGGTGCACTACAAACTTCTATCAGCAAATACGCGTTTAAGAGTTAATTTTCAGTCTCCCCCTGCGAGCCTATTACAAAGTTATGACAAATTGTTACAGTTACAGTCTGTGTCGCCCAACGAATGTCATCGTCCATCAATTGTGACATCCTCCACTTCACCTCAGGAAAGCGAGTGCAAGTCATTTCGCTCCACGGTACCCTACGCAAATGACTGAAGAATTTATATTTACTCCCAAGAATGCCTACGCCAAAGACGAGTTAGTCGCCTGCGGTATGGGCGATTTATTCGGCCCCGGTAACGCGAAATTGCCCATTGATAATATGCTGATGCTAGACCGTATCAGTGAGATTAACAGTGATGGTGGTAAAGCAGGTAAGGGCATTATTATGGCCGAGCTCGATATCCACCCTGACCTTTGGTTCTTTGATTGCCACTTCCCTGGAGACCCTGTGATGCCTGGGTGTTTGGGTCTCGATGCCATGTGGCAGCTCGTTGGTTTTTTTCTCGGCTGGCGAGGTAATCCTGGTCGAGGACGTGCGCTGGGCTCGGGTGAAGTGAAATTCACGGGGCAGATTCTGCCCAGCAGTAAATTGGTCACGTATAAAATCGAAATGAAGCGCGTGATTGAGCGCAAGCTCGTTATGGGCATAGCGGACGGCTCCGTCTCGGTTGATGGCCGCGAGATTTACACCGCCACCGATCTTCGGGTAGGCCTCTTCCAATCGACGGAAAACTTCTAATGACACAACGCGTTGTGGTGACGGGCCTAGGCATCGTCTCAAGCCTTGGCAATCATGCAGATGATGTCACAGACTCACTCAAAAACGGACGCTCCGGCATTACCTACAGCGCCGCTCAAGAAGAGATTGGCATGCGATCTTGGGTATCGGGAAAACCCGATATCGATTTGTCTGAGCACATTGACCGAAAGCAATGGCGCTTTATGGGCGATGCGGCCGGCTATGCGTTCTTAAGTATGGAACAGGCCATCGCCGATTCAGGGCTTACTCCCGATCAGGTATCAAACGTTCGCACTGGCATCATTGCCGGATCAGGTGGCGCCTCATCGGCCAGCCAAGTCGAAGCAGCTGACATCCTCAGAGAACGCGGTTTGCGGCGTGTTGGTCCATATCGCGTCACGCAGACCATGGGCAGTACCGTCTCGGCCTGTCTGGCTACCCCTTTTCAAATAAAAGGCGTCAACTACTCTATTTCATCGGCTTGCTCAACCAGTGCCCACTGCATCGGCAACGCTATGGAACAAATTCAACTCGGTAAACAAGATGTCGTATTCGCCGGTGGTGGTGAAGAGCTCGATTGGTCTTTGAGCTGTCTCTTCGACGCCATGGGGGCGCTGTCAACAAAGTACAACGAGACGCCAGATCGCGCATCTCGAGCCTATGACGCAGATCGAGATGGCTTTGTGATCGCCGGTGGCGGCGGCATGCTCGTCCTCGAGTCGCTTGAGCACGCTCAGGCCAGAGGGGCGAAGATCTACGCAGAAGTGGTGGGCTACGGTGCCACCTCCGATGGCCATGACATGGTCGCACCCTCTGGTGAAGGCGCTGTTCGCTGCATGCAGCAGGCCATGGCAACGGTTAGCGGCGGTATTGACTACATTAACGCACATGGCACCAGCACACCGGCTGGCGATATTCAGGAACTGAAAGCGGTCCGCGAAGTCTTTGGCGATCAAACGCCAGCGATCGCATCGACAAAATCACTGTCCGGACACTCACTCGGCGCAGCTGGCGTACAAGAGGCGATCTACTCGCTTCTTATGATGGAGAATGACTTCATTGCAGCGTCTGCCAATGTCGACAATCTCGACGAAGGCGCCACTGGTATGGACGTGGTTGGCGAGGTCCGCACAGGCGTGCGGTTAAATAGGGTCATGTCTAACAGCTTTGGCTTCGGTGGCACTAACGCGACGCTCATCTTCCAGCGATTTGAGGCGTAGCGCTCTACCTAATCTGATGTTGCTTAGCGGTATCAAACGATAAAGCCAGCCCGAATACCGCGACTCTGGCGTCACATGGGACTGGCGTACGAAAAGCGGCTTGCTTCTGCATGATGATTAGCCGAAAGACAACTAAGCAGCTGCTTTTTTTATAAGTCGCCGCTGAGCACCTTGACGAAGTTACAAGGGCGATGCGCTGCATCGAGCTGGTCGCGTATCAGGCCATTCCACGCCGTTTTACACGCGCCAGTAGATCCGGGCATACAAAAAATCGCAGTTCGATTGGCAAGACCGGCAATAGCGCGCGACTGGATTGTTGAAGAGCCAATTTCATCAAAGCTCAGTGCGCGAAAGACTTCGCCAAACCCCTCGATGGTCTTGTCAAAGAGAGGTGATACTGCCTCGGGAGTCGAGTCTCTACCTGAAAACCCGGTCCCACCGGTTACCAAGACAGCGTTCACAGTAGCATCAGCGATCCAAGCGGAAAGCCGCGCGCGAATTTGGTACACATCGTCAATCACAATAGTCCGATCAGCCAGCGTGTGGCCCGACTCAAGGAGCGACGTTTCCAGAAACTGGCCAGATGTATCGTTATCCATTGTTCGCGTATCGCTAACCGTCAATACGGCCACATTTAATCCTTCACTCATCATTTATCGATGACTCCCTCAGCTTTAACGTACAACTCGAGATAACGCGTAACAGCGCGATCAATAAAATGGCGCCAGGGCAGCTGCTGAATGCCGAACTCTCGTCTGATCTTACTGCACTCGAGCGTGTGGTTGAGCACCGGCTGATTATCGTTGGTCTCATTTTGGAGTAACTTGCGCGCATTAACGAACGGCTCATATTGCGATGCACAGGCCATTGCAGCTTCAGCAAAATCTAAATAACCCGTCTCGCCGAGGCTACAGTAATGGAATACACCGTAGCGATCCGCCCCGGTACTCATTTGATCCAGAATCCCCATACACACCCGCGCCACCTCACCCACGTGAACCGGATTGCCCTGAAGGCGATCGGATACTTGAACGGTTTGACTCCGCCGAAGAGTATCGAGCGCGGTGCACAATGCGTTCGGCCTTCGCCCTGCAAACAGACGGCCCAACCGCAAAATAAATACGTCGTCTAATCGTGACGTGAGTATGTTTTCAATGTCGAGCAGAACCCCACCTAACCCGCCGGTCACATCTGGCGTGTCGCTCTCCAGGTACGGGCGTGTCATTTTCCCGGAGAACACAAAAGCACTCGACAGGTAAAAGTAACTCGCACCCTCGCGCTCACAGGCGTCGGCCAACCAGGCCGTGCGCTGCACTTCTCGCTGCCCAATGCGATCCGAGGAATCAATTTGAGTGACTATACGCGTATCTAGGACAACATCCGGCGCGGCATCCCGGACAACACGCCTCACCTGACGTGGACGAGCCCAACGCGTCCCATCCATACTCACCCCAATGAGCTCGTGACGCCTAAGCGGATTGGCGAATGCGCTGATCGAATAACCAACCGGCGTGTCATTGCCCAGAACGAGTACACGCATATGACGCCCTTACCTCACAAAAGAGATGTTGCCTGCGTTGATACGCACTAAAACGGAATATCGTCCTCGGGGAAATCAGCTGGTTGTGACGTGGGGGCTGGCGCCGCATAGTCAGTCGCTGGCGCAGACTGATTCATGGGTGCTGGCGACGGTGCATAGCCATTGTTGTCCTGGCTCATATTACGACTATCGAGCATTTGCATTTCATTCGCTACGATTTCCGTTGAGTAACGGTCCTGGCCTGACTGATCTTGCCATTTGCGCGTACGCAAGGCTCCTTCAACGTAAACTTTGGATCCCTTCCTCAAATATTCAGCAGCAATTTCTGCCAGGCGATTGAAAAAGACAACGCGATGCCACTCGGTACGCTCCTGCATCTGTCCTGTATTTTTATCCTTCCAAGACTCCGAGGTTGCGATGCTGATATTGGTCACCGCACCACCCGAGGGTAGGACGCGGTGCTCGGGCTCATTGCCCAAGTTACCCACCAAAATTACTTTATTTATGCCGCGCGTAGCCATATCTCTTCTCCTGTGTCGCCCGAACCAAACAGAAACGCACCTGCGCCGGACGGTGTGGGGTTTGCTCCCTTGTTGACACTATACCAATCCCAGCGTTTCTCGGGGAGATCTATACTGCTCTTTATGCGGCGTTGGAGGTCTCCGGTGACGTCGAATGCGACACACCTAAGACAATCGCCCATAGCAAGGTCAGCAACGACATACCTAGCCATACACCGGTCGTTCCAGATAACTCCAGCAAGAGACCGCCCAGCAAACCACCGAAAAATACCCCGATAAACTGCGATGAGGCAAAGACCCCCATCGCCGTACCACGTGACGACTCGGGTGCATAAACAGATGCGAGCGACGGCAACATTGCTTCCAACGCAGTAAATCCTGTGAAGAATAGCCATAGCCCAACCAGAGTAGCCACGAAACCGCCAATCGCCATAGCGACAAGACCGAGCAGCAGAACGGTCAAACTGATCAACAGGGTCTGGGTAGGTGCCTGGATGTAACGCCGGCCCTTAACCAAGAGGTAAATGCCTGGCACCGAAAATACCAGAGCGCCGAGGTAGGCCAAAGCATGGTGCTCACGGGCAATACCCGCCTCGCTCTCAAGACCCGTGGGGACGACCACGAAGACCGCCATAAGTAAGAAGTGAAGAGCAAAAATACTGGCATACATCGTGTTCAAGGACTTGATGGACAAGACCTCCGCTAAGCGGTTTCGCTGAAATCCAACCGCTGCATCGCGCGACGCTGCTGCTCGTCGATCCGGTTTAGGTAAAAAGCACACCACACCAATCCCCGCAGTCGCCAGTAGCGCCGTCACTGAAAAAACACCCTGCAGGCCGCCAAAATTAGCAAAGGTAGGACCTAAGACCAGCGCCAAACCAAAGGCAATGGCGATGCTCCCACCGATAATCGCACTGGCTTTAGCGCGCTGTTCTACGCGCGTATAGTCTGCCACCAGCGCCATGGTTGCCGAGGCTATTGCGCCTGCGCCCTGCAGAAAACGACCGGCAATGACACCCCAAATCGACGATGACAGCGCGGCCACTACACTGCCCAACATAAGTAGACTGAGACCAAATACGATGACCCAGCGTCGGTCAATACGGTCAGACAACCACCCCATTGGGATTTGAAGCGTCGACTGAGTCAACCCGTAGGCTCCGACCGCCAAGCCAAGCAAAAATGGCGTCGCGCCCGTCATGTCGGCGCTGTATACGGCGATTAACGGCAGTACCATGAACAATCCCAGCATACGCACCACATACAATGTGGCGAGCATAGAAACGGCGCGGGTTTCGGTGGGCGTAAAAGACGACACGTAAATATAAAGCCTTAAATAAAAATATAGGTTATCACGATCGCGACAAATCTCGGCGCTCACGGTCTAGAGGTCTCCGATCAGCGTATACTTAATCGTTTTGGTCAGTCGACGCTCGACACAGACAGAGTCAGTAGTATGGACACAATTCAGGTACGCGGCGCCCGCACCCACAATCTCAAAAACATCGATCTCGACATCCCACGCGACAAATTAGTGGTCATTACGGGCCTCTCTGGCTCAGGCAAGTCGTCGCTTGCGTTTGACACGCTTTATGCAGAGGGGCAGCGCCGCTACGTGGAGTCTTTGTCAACATACGCTCGGCAATTCCTATCCATGATGGAAAAGCCGGACATCGATCATATCGAGGGACTTTCACCTGCCATATCCATCGAGCAGAAGTCCACATCGCACAACCCCAGATCAACCGTTGGTACTATCACCGAGATTTACGACTACCTTCGCCTCTTATTTGCTCGCGTTGGTGATCCCCGGTGCCCAACTCATGGCATCACGCTCAAGGCTCAAACGATCAGTCAAATGGTCGATACGGTCATGGCTATGCCGGAAGGCGAGCGCCTCATGTTGTTGGCGCCACTGGTGAGAGACCGCAAAGGCGAGCACCTGCATGTCTTTGAGCAAGCACGCGCCGCAGGCTTTATTCGCGTCCGAGTCGACGGCATTGTCTGCGATCTTGACGATGTGCCTGAACTGGATAAGAAGAAGAAACACCGCATCGATGTGGTCGTTGACCGCTTCAAGGTGCGCGATGATCTAGCACTGAGATTGGCCGAGTCATTTGAGACAGCCCTCGAGCTCACTGACGGACTTGCCAGTGTCGCGCCAATGGACGGAAGCGAGAAGGAGACGTTGTTTTCTGCGCGCTACTCCTGCCCGCAGTGTGGCCATTCCATCGACGAGCTGGAACCGAAGTTATTTTCATTTAACAACCCAGCAGGCGCCTGCGATAGCTGTGACGGTCTGGGTATGACTCAATACTTTGACCAGCAGCGCGTAGTCGCACATCCAGAATCGAGCCTTGCGGCAGGTGCCATCCGTGGCTGGGATCGCCGCAACGTCTATTACTTTCATTTGTTGACCTCGCTTGCGACACACTACGGTTTCGACATCGACAAGCCTTTTGACGAGTTGGCCGAAGAGCACAAAAGCATTTTGCTGCACGGTAGCGGTGACGAAGAAATCGAGTTTGCCTACATCAATGATCGCGGCAGCGTGTTTAAGCGGCGCCACACCTTTGAGGGCATTCTCCCGAACATGGAGCGCAGGTACCGCGACACCGAATCCTCGGGCGTTCGAGATGAACTGTCGAAATACGTATCCACTGCGCCCTGTCATACCTGCAGCGGTACACGTTTGTGTGCAGATGCGCGAAGTGTGTACGTCGATGAGCGAACGCTACCGAGCATTACTGACATGCCGGTTGGCGATGCTTACGACTACTTTGAAGCGCTTCAGATGGAGGGTCGTAAGGGTGAGATTGCCGATAAGATCCTCAAAGAACTGCGGGCGCGATATCGCTTTCTCGTTGATGTCGGATTGAACTACCTGACATTAAATCGAAGTGCGGAGACACTATCGGGAGGGGAGGCTCAGCGCATCCGCCTCGCCTCGCAAATTGGTGCAGGGCTGGTCGGTGTCATGTATATCCTCGACGAACCATCAATTGGCCTGCACCAGCGTGATAATGAACGATTATTGCGGACGCTCACCCACTTAAGAGACATCGGCAATACGGTATTAGTAGTAGAGCACGACGAAGACGCCATTCGCGCCGCAGACCATGTCATTGATATTGGCCCTGGTGCTGGCATTCACGGCGGCAGGGTTGTTGCCGAGGGCACGATGCAGACCATTATGGATGCCAAGGGCTCACTGACAGGGGATTACCTGTCCGGACGCAAGGCCATAGCAGTTCCCAAAAAACGCCGAAAACCCGATGCCAGCAAGCAGTTGACGATTACCGGTGCTTCGGGGAATAACTTGCAGGGGGTCACCCTGACGCTTCCGGTCGGACTTCTCACCTGCGTGACGGGTGTGTCTGGCTCCGGGAAATCAACGCTTATTAATGGAACGCTTTACCCGCTGGCTGCCACCCAGCTCAATGGCGCAACGACGCTCCGTGCGGCAGCACATGACGAGTGCATCGGTCTCGATCGTTTTGATAAATGTATCGACATAGACCAGTCACCCATCGGTCGTACCCCTCGATCAAACCCCGCCACCTACACGGGCATTTTCACCCCGGTGCGAGAGTTGTTCGCAGGAACCCAGGAATCACGGTCTAGGGGCTATAAGCCCGGACGATTTAGTTTCAATGTCCGAGGGGGACGTTGTGAAGCCTGTCAAGGCGATGGCGTTACTAAGGTAGAGATGCATTTCCTACCGGATATCTACGTCCCCTGCGATGTCTGCAAAGGCAAGCGCTACAACCGAGAAACCCTAGAGATCAAATATAAGGGCAAGAACATCGCCGAAGTGCTCGATATGACGATTGAAGATGCTTTGGAGTTTTTCGAACCGGTGCCCACTATCCATCGAAAACTCCAAACCCTGATGGACGTGGGTTTGACCTACGTTCGCCTGGGCCAAGCAGCCACGACGCTATCCGGAGGTGAAGCACAACGAGTGAAGCTATCCCGCGAGCTCTCTAAACGCGATACGGGCAGTACTTTATACATTCTCGATGAGCCGACCACCGGTCTGCATTTTGAAGATATACGACAACTGTTAGATGTACTTCACAGACTGCGCGATGGCGGTAATACCGTGGTGATCATTGAGCATAACCTCGATGTCATCAAAACCGCGGACTGGATCATTGACCTCGGGCCGGAAGGCGGCTCTGGCGGCGGTCAGATTATTGCGACTGGCACACCCGAACAAGTCGCAAAGAACAAGGCCTCACATACTGGTCGCTTCTTAGGCCCTCTGCTGACCCAGACATAGACGTGGCTGACCCGGATATAGGTGTAGCGATGTATGCATTCTTTCCCGGTCCAAGATCGATATCCCACGTCACTCCCTCCAAAACTAAAGCCCACCAAGACTAAAGTGGAAGCAAGGCGTGCTACCCAGCTCCACTAGTTAGCTAAAGCGCGGCTTTTAATAGCAAGCAAACCGCCGTGTAATAGCAAGCAGAACCCCGTGTAGCGCCATTGAGCTAGAGTCAGCCCTAATCCCAAATGGGGCAAAGTACCAGTTGTAATCTGTTTAACTGCGAGGCTAGACTTGACCAAGTAGCAGCTGCCAATGGCTTGGGCGTTGCCGGTATAATTATATTAATAAACTTTTACGGAGTTACTCATGAAGAGACGCTTATTGGTCGCTGCAATTTCAGCGAGTCTATTGCCAACACTTCCCGCGTACGCGCAACTTGAAGAAGTTATTGTTACCGCCCAGAAGCGAGAGCAGAGTCTGCAAGACGTCCCAATCTCAATTACTGCCATCAGTGGTGAACAAATTCAGGATGCAGCAATAAACAGCTTTAACGACTTAGACAACTACATACCTAACTTTCAGGTATCAGAGAACGCTATCGCGACCTCGATCACGATGCGTGGTATCTCTGTTGGTGCCAACCAGTCATTCGAACAGTCGGTAGGTACATTTGTTGATGGAGTCTACCTAGGTCGAATGCGTCAGATTCGTCTGGGCTTCTTCGATCTAGCACAGGTAGAAGTGCTGCGAGGACCGCAAAGCGTGTTGTTCGGAAAGAACACGCTGGCCGGTGCAGTAAATATCCGCTCTGCATCGCCTGATGTGGGCGGTGAAACAAGTGGCCGTTTTGCGATGAGCCGCGAAAGCTACGAGGGACAAATTTACGAGGGCTATTTACAAGGAAGTCTCTCAGATACGTTTGCCGTAAGAATTGCTGCACGTGAACGGTCTGACGAAGGATACCTGGATAATAAGTATGCCGATGAGTTTCCAGCAGCCTTTGATTCAGCGCCCCAATCAGACGAGCAAATTTTCCGGATTAGCACTCGATGGGAAGCAGGCGAAAACACACAGGTCGACATGAAGTACCTTTACAGTGATCATGAGCGGGTTGGTGCAACGTCGTTTATTACTCTGTTCCAACCCACCGCGAACCTCGGGGCACTAGATCAAGCTGGGTATGCGCTAAACGGGGCTCTATTTCCAAATGCTCCCGTAGGCCAGTATTACCGCGCCGGTTACTCGATTGGCGGGGCGGCGTTAAGCGGCGATCAACTCGATA
>ERZ802826.417-NODE-417-length-13500-cov-19.6645_pt1 | contig 13500 bp, 16 predicted proteins | sample MGYA00345651_ERZ802826 | MGnify/ENA primary metagenome ERZ802826 (study PRJEB30503, sample SAMEA104212371) | marine metagenome | biome: Westerlies Biome; feature: [SRF] surface water layer (ENVO:00010504) within the epipelagic zone...; material: water...
TTCTTATTGAGTACGTTCAAAAAAATAAAGTCACCGGCGAACTTTCAAACTCTACTTGGATAGATACTGGTACTATTGATCGCTTAGAGCTTGCTAATAAAACCTATAAAGACGAAAATTAACCCATGAGTGAAAGTAAATATATTATTGCACCATCAATTTTATCTGCTAATTTTGCAACCCTAGGTGAAGAAGTTGTAAATGTTCTTAATGCTGGGGCAGACTGGATACATTTTGATGTTATGGATAATCATTATGTACCCAACTTAACTATTGGGCCCATGGTATGTAAATCCTTAAGAGATTTTGGTGTAAAAGAGTTTATTGATGTTCACTTAATGATCGATCCTGTTGATGAATTAGCGCAAAGTTTTATAAAAGCTGGAGCTGATCTGATTAGTTTTCATCCAGAAGCATCAAAGCATGTTCATAGATCAATTCATGCAATAAAAGATCAAAATTGCAAAGCAGGCTTAGTTTTTAATCCAGCATCTTCTTTAGATATATTAGAAAACGTAATTGAAGATTTAGATTTAGTTTTAATAATGAGTGTTAATCCTGGGTTTGGTGGCCAATCATTTATTCATAGTTCACTAGATAAGATTGAAAAAGTTAGAAAAATGATAGATGAAACGGGTAAAGATATTCGCCTTGAGGTTGATGGAGGAATTAACAACGATACTATAAATCTTGCAGCACAAGCAGGAGCAGATACATTTGTAGCTGGATCAGCTATCTTCAATACTGATAATTATGAGCAGACCATTAGCACGCTCCGCGCTCAAATTACTTAGTTTTTCTTTTTTAATTTCTCTAAACATTTCTGCTGAAAGTAAAGGCTTTATCATTTTAGAAAAATATTTATCGCAAATAGAAGTTGTTTCTTCTTTTGAAGATCGAAAAACTGGCTTAATGTATAGAAAGAGCTTGCCCGATGATAGCGGCATGATATTCGCATGGGATAGAGAAAAAATTCAATGCATGTGGATGAAAAACACTTCAATACCACTAAGCGTTGCTTATATTGAAGATACAGGTGAAATAATAGGTATTTATGATATGGTGCCATTATCAAGGAAGTCAGTATGCTCAAAAAAGCCTGTTTTATATGCATTAGAAGTAAACAAAGGCTGGTTTAAAAGAAATGGATTTCATGTTGGCGACTTTATTAACATAAGCGCAGTTATACAAAATGCTAAGTAAAGAAGAGTTTCAAGCACATATTGATTCAGGATTTAATATTATTCCTGTTATTGAGGATTTGCCTGTAGAAAATCAAACACCCTTAACTTTATATTCACAGGTATCAAAAAAGAATAATACATTTCTACTTGAGTCTGTTGAAGGTGGGGATAGGTGGTCACAGTACTCAATCATTGGGTTTAATTGCTCAGATACCATAAAGGTTACTGGAAATGTTGTTGAATTAAATAATAGTAATCAGGTAACTTCTATCACTTCAGATGACCCATTAGGCGAGATACAGAAAATCACATCAAGTTTTAAATCACCTAATGTGATTGATTTACCAAGATTTCATGGCGGGTACGTAGGTTTTTTTGCATATGAAAGTGCACGATATGCTGAAAAAAGAATTTCAGATCTTTCATCTAAGGGATCTAAATTTAAGAAACACATGCCTGAAATTTTTTTAGTTAAGGCAGAGCAATTAGTTGTATATGACAATTTTAATAATTCTACCCAAGTTATTTTTAATGCTGATCCGGCTAAACATTCATATGAAGTAGTTCAAGAACGAATAAATGAGATGAAGACATACTTTTCATCTAGTTCTAATCTTGAAGAATTAAAATTTAAGGAACCAAAAGGTTCTATACATTTTGAATCAAATTTTAAAAAAGAAGAATACCTAGATGCTGTAAATACAATAAAAAATTATATTAAAGAAGGTGATGTATTTCAGGTTGTTCTTGCTCAAGATTTTTACTCTAAGTTTGATTTAAATCCTTTTCATTTATATAGAGCCATTAGAAAGCTTAATCCGTCTCCCTATATGTATTACTTGGATCTTGAAGAGTGCCAAGTGGTAGGGTCTTCACCTGAGATTTTGGTGAGACTTGAAGATACTAAATTGACATTAAGACCAATTGCTGGAACAAGAAAGAGGGGTAAGGACTTAGAAGAAGATAAACAAAACGAAGAAGACTTGTTAAATGATCCAAAAGAGTTGGCTGAGCATCTGATGCTCATTGATTTAGGAAGAAATGATGTTGGTAGAGTTTCAGAAATAGGTTCAGTAAAAGTGACAGATAAAATGGTTATTGAAAAATATTCTCATGTCATGCATATAGTCTCAAATGTAGAAGGAACTCTTTCCAAGGATCTCGATTATCTTGATGCGCTAAAGGCTTCATTGCCGGCGGGGACATTATCTGGTGCGCCAAAAATTAGAGCTATGGAGATAATCAATGAATTAGAGCCCAGTTCAAGAGGCATATATGGTGGTGCTATAGGATATATTTCTTGGAATGGAAATATAGATACAGCAATTGCTATAAGAACTGCTGTTATAAAAGATAACAAAATTCATGTAGGTGCTGGTGCTGGAATAGTTGCTGACTCAGTCCCAGAAAGTGAATGGTTGGAGTGTATTCAAAAATCTAAAGCATTTATAGACGCGCTGGAAATGATCTCATGATATTAGTAATCGATAATTATGATAGTTTCACATATAACCTTGTCCACTATGTTGGTGAATGTGGCAAGGAAGTATTAGTTGTTAGAAATGATGAAATCTCAATAGAAGGAATTGAGGACCTTAATCCAGAAAAAATAGTAATTTCACCAGGGCCCTGTACGCCAAATGAAGCGGGAATATCTGTAAAGTTAATTCAAGAAGCAAAAGTTCCAATCCTTGGAGTATGTCTTGGACATCAATCTATAGGAGCTGCTTTTGGAGGCAAAATTATAAAAGCCCCAGAAATTATTCATGGAAAGTTATCTAAAATTTCACATAGTCAGGAAGGCATTTTTAATGGCATAGATAGCCCTTATTTAGTGGTTCGTTACCATAGTCTTGTAATTGAAAAAGATTCTCTGCCAAATGAGCTTGAAATTACTGCAGTGTTAGAAGAAAACCCAGATGTTATTATGGCAATTGAACATAAGGATAAACCAATTTATGGAGTTCAATTTCATCCTGAATCTATTGAAACAGGGCACGGCATGAAGCTTATAAAAAATTTTTTAGAGTTATGATTAAAGAGATTCTTAATAAATTAAGTCGCAAGGAAGATCTTTCAAATCAAGAAATGCAGGATGTTGTAAATCACATTATGTGTGGTGAAGTCGAAGATAATGACATAGAAAGTTTTCTTTTAGCCTTAAACGAAAAAGGTATTCAAGAGCCAGAAATAACAGCTGCAGCTACCGTTATGAGAGACAAATCTCTTAAGTTTGATATAGGAGATGGAACCCATATAGACACTTGTGGTACCGGAGGAACCGGACTCCATACTTTTAATTGCTCAACTGCTTCATCTTTTGTTGCTGCTGCTGGCGGAGCATCGATAACAAAACATGGAAATAAAGCTATTTCTAGTAAATCTGGTAGTGCTGACTTTCTAACAGAGGCTGGCGCAGACATAACCCACGATAGAAATAAATTGCTAAATGTGTTTAATCAGGTTGGCTTTATCTTTCTTTTTGCACCCTTGCACCATGAATCAATGAAATACGTAATGCCGGCAAGGCAACGAATAGGCAAGAAAACAATATTTAATTTATTGGGACCACATACCAATCCTTGTGGGGCAAGAAGACAAATAATTGGAGTTTATGACAATAGTCTTTTAAGTACCTTTTCAAGAGTTGCAAAAAATTTAGACATGGAGCATGTCATGGTCGTTCATGGAGAGGATGGTTTGGATGAAATAAGCATAACCGGACCAACTAATGTATCCGAATATAAAGATTTTAAAATAAATGAATATGCAATATGTCCTGAAGATTTTGGAATAGCCTCTGCTCCATTTGAGGATATTGCTGCTCAATCATCTGAAGAAAGTTTAAGGATGGTGCAAGAAGCTTTTGCTGGAGAAAAATCTGCAGTTCAAGATATGATTGCTCTGAATTCAGGTGCAGCGCTTTATATTGCCAGAAAGGTAGACTCAATAAGTGAGGGAGTAGAGCTATCATTTGATTTAATGAATAATGGAAAAGCTGCTGACAAATTAGCAGCCTATGTAAGGGTTTCAAATATCTAATGACTATTCTTGATGAAATTGTAGAAAACACTAAGACAAAATTAATCCAAAAAAAGATAGACTTACCTGTTGAAAATATTTTGGATCAACTAAAAAAAACACAGCTTCCTAAAGCAAATTTTAAGAATAATATAATTGGCAAAGACCAAGCTATCATTGCAGAGATAAAAAAAGCTTCGCCCAGCGCAGGCATAATAGACACCAATTTTGATCCAGTTAAAAAAGCAAAAGAATATGAATCCTTTGGTGCTTCAGCGCTCTCAATTCTTACTGAAGAAGACTACTTTCAAGGAAGTGTTGAATACCTTAAGAATGTAAAAAAGATAACCAATCTGCCAATACTAAGAAAAGATTTTACGGTAGATGAGTATCAAATTTATGAAGCTAAATTAATAGGCGCCGATTGCATTCTTCTTATAGCAAGTGTTCTTGATGATGTTCAAATAAAAGATTTTGTTAATTTAGCAGAAAAATTGGAATTAGATTACTTAATTGAAGTGCATGATTTAGATGAGTTAAAAAGAGTTCAGGCATACAAGAATGCCATTATTGGAGTAAATAATAGAAATCTAAAAACCTTTGAGGTTGATCTAAATAATTCCATTAATCTTAAGAAAGAATTTCAAGCAGATAATATTTTTGTTGCTGAGTCTGGCATTAAAAATCAATCCGATATTAATTTACTCAAAGAAAATAACATTCACGTATTTCTTATTGGCGAAAGCCTGATGAGAGGAGATTTTGCTTGAAGCTAAGAGAGTGGCAAGCAAAAGCATTTCCCTTATGGTGGGCAAAAAAAAGAGGTATTGTTAAAGTAGTTACCGGAGGCGGCAAAACAGTCTTTGCCATTCATTGCTTAACTAAGTATCTAGAAGAAAACAAAGACCATTCAATTTTTATTGTCGTTCCATCTATAGCTCTATTAGATCAATGGTATGAAGGATTACAAAAAGATTTTAATGAAAAAGACATTGCTTTAAACGGAGGCGGAGAACATTTAGAACATCTCTCAAGAATAAATATATCCACCATTGATTCTGTAAAAAATATTATTGAACAATTTAATGCATCAAAAACTCTTCTTATTGTTGATGAGTGTCACAAAATCGGCACTGAAAAAAGAGGAGAAGTTCTCACCAATAATTGGCATGCCACTTTAGGCCTTTCAGCAACCCCTGAAAGAGATTACGACGATAATTTTTATATCATTATTAGAAAAATACTTGGAGACATTATCTTTGATTATGACTATATAGATGCAAGAGAAGATGAGGTAATAGTTAACTTTAAACTCTTATATGCCTATGCCGCTATGACTCCGGATGAAGAGGAAAAATATAAAAAGTTTACAAAAAGCATTCAAAGAAGGGCAGCCACAATTGGTGGAAATGATATGAATGACTACCCATTAAAAATGTTAATTTTTAATAGAGCTAGAATGGTAAAAAATTCTAAAAATAGAATTCCCTTTGGAATTGAGTTACTACAAAAACATAAAAGAGATAGTTGGATTGTTTTTACTGAAAATAAAAAACAAGCAAAAGAGTTTAATAAAATTATTAATACCAAAGGATATAAATCAGCGATTTATAATACTGACTTGGATAATGCAGAGAGGGAAGAAAATTTAAATAATTTTAAAAATGGAAATTTAAATGTTCTGGTTAGCTGTACAGCTCTTGATGAAGGGTTTGATATGCCTGAAGCAGATGGAGCAATGATATTAAGTGCATCTTCATCTAAAAGACAAAGAATTCAGAGAATGGGTAGGGTACTAAGAATAACAGCTAACAAGCAAAACGCATTAATAGTTACGGTATATTCATCTAAAACAGAGTTTGATAAATTAAGAGAAGAATCTAACAGATATAAGCTTGAAGGCGTGCCCGTTAAATGGCAGCAAATGAAATAGGTTTAAATATGTGCGCTTGTTGATGTCATTACCTTGGCGGTATATTTCATTATCTTTTTTGTTGGTATTTCTAACTCTTCTCCGCCATTTTCAATAGCTTGCTGAGCATGAGCATCTTCATCAGCTCTCATGGTTTGAAGAATTTCAATTGTTTCTTTGTCTTTTGAAGATATTTTGTTGAGATGTTTATCTAAATGTACCACTACTTGTTTTTCGGTTTCTTCAACAAAACCCAGGCTAACCTTTTCTCCATATCTTCCAAAAATTGCACCTATTGCAAAAGAACCCGCATACCATAATGGGTTAAGTATTGATTCTTTACCATCAAGTTCATCCAATCTTTTTTTACACCACACCAGATGATCTGTTTCTTCCTCTCCAGCTTCAATTAAATGCTCTTTTATCTTTTTATCTTTACAAACAAGTGCTTGTCCTCTGTATAGAGCTTGTGCAGCTACCTCTCCAGCAAGGTTCACCCTCATCATTTGTATTGATAAGTCTTTTTCTTTTTGGGAAAGGCTTTCGGTATTATCTTGAATCGAATCTGCAGGATAAGCTCTTCCGGTGCCTGATTTTTTATTGGACAGTGTTTTTAATGCAATATCAAATTCATTAATAATGTTATTAACTAAGCTCATTTAATTCCTTTAAAACCAATATCTTTTCTAAAAAAAGCACCCTCAAAGTATACTTTGTCAACGAGATTATATGCTTTAGCTTGTGCCTCCTTCAAGTTATCACCTAGAGCTGTTGCACAAAAAACTCTTCCACCAGATGTTAAAACTTCATTATTAGAAAGCTTAGTTCCAGCATGAAATAGTTTTGTTTCACTTTCAGTATTATTAGGAAGTGAAACTAACTTGTTAGATTCATAACTTTCAGGATAACCTTGTGATGCAATTACAACTCCACAAGAATGCTTTTCAGTCCATTCAATCTCATGAGATTCAAGTTCATCATTTATAGCAGCTAAACAAAGTTCCACCAAGCTTGATTTAAGTCTTAATAAAATTGGTTGAGTTTCAGGATCTCCAAATCTGCAGTTAAATTCTAGAACTTTTATTTCACAATCTTTAATCATCAAACCTGCATATAAAAATCCCAAGTAAGGTGATCCTTCAGAAATAAGACCATGCATTGTTGGGGTCATAACCTCATCAATAATTTTTTGATGAATGTTTTCATCCACTATTGGAGCAGGTGAGTATGCGCCCATGCCGCCTGTATTAAGACCAATATCACCTTCACCTACAGCTTTATGATCTTGACTTGTGGCCAGAGGAATAATTTTATCCTTGCTTACCACAGCTATGAAGCTAGCTTCTTCTCCTTCTAAAAAATCTTCTATCACAACACTACTTCCAGCCTCTCCAAATGCTTGATCTTTAAAGATACTTTCAAGAGCATTGACGGCTTCATTCTTTGTATTACAAATAATCACACCTTTACCAGCTGCTAGACCATCAGCCTTAACAACAGTAGGAAATTCAATCTGATCAAGGTGCATAAGTGCTTCATCAAAAGAATCAAAAGCTGCATAGCCTGCTGTAGGTATTCCATACTTAACAAAGAAATCTTTTGAGAAAGTCTTTGAGCCTTCAAGTTGAGCAGCAGCTTCAGAGGGGCCAAAAGTACTAATATCTTTAGCTTGAAGAAAATCAGTCATGCCCATAACAAGAGGCTGCTCAGGACCAATAATTACAAGAGCAATATTTTCGTTCTTACAAAAATCTGCTATTTCCTCAAAGTTATTTAAATCTAGCGAAATATTTTCCAACTTTTCTTCTAATGCAGTTCCAGCGTTACCTGGACAAACAAAAACTTTGGTCACTGCGTCATCTTGTGAAGACTTCCATGCTAGGGCATGTTCTCTTCCGCCTGAGCCAATGACTAAAACTTTCATTAGTGCCTAAAGTGTCTGGTGCTTGTGAATACCATCGCGATGTCATTTTCATTCGCAGCTGCAATCACTTCATCATCTCTTATCGATCCACCCGGTTGAATAATTGAAGAGATTCCACTTGAAGCAGCTTTATCTATACCATCTCTAAAAGGAAAAAATGCATCAGAAGCCATAGAAGCACCTTTAACCTCTAACCCTTCTTCTTTAGCTTTTAAGTTTGCAATATCAGCACTAATAACTCTGCTCATTTGGCCAGCACCGATACCTATTGTCTGTCGATTCTTTACATAAACTATGGCATTACTTTTAACGAACTTAGCAACTCTCCAAGCAAACATTAAATCGTTTAACTCTTCTGGTGTCGGTTCTCTTTTTGTAACACATTTTAAATCTTCTCTAGGAACAACGTAGTTATCATCTGATTGAATTAAAATTCCTCCAGAGACTTTTTTAATCACTCCTGGATAAGGGTTGTCTTGCTCAAGGTCAACCTTTAGAACTCTGACATTTTTCTTTTTAGCAAATTCAGCCAATGCACCTTCTTCATAATCAGTTGCCAAAATAACTTCAACAAATTGCCTTGAGTTTATTTCTTCGGCTGTTTTAGTATCCAAAGTTCTGTTTAAAGCAATGATTCCACCAAATGCTGATGTTGGATCGGTTTTAAATGCTAAATCATAAGCATCATAGATATTGTCTGATTCGGCAACTCCGCAAGGATTTGCATGTTTAACAATTACGCACGCAGGATCATCAAATGCTCGTACACATTCCCAAGCTGCATCAGCATCTACTATGTTGTTATAAGATAATTCTTTGCCTTGCAAGATATCAGCATTAGCGATGTTTTTGTGTTGCAAATTAGAGAAGGTAAAAAGGTTTGCCGTTTGATGAGGGTTTTCGCCATATCTTAAAGAAGAACTTTTCTCAAAACTATAATTCGGTATTGAGTTATCAGATTCTTCTTTTAGATAATTTGAGATAGAAAGATTGTAATCAGCCATTGTCTCAAATACTTTTTGAGATAATTCTTTTCTAAAGTCATATGAAATGCCATCACCATTTTCCCATTCCTCAATTAGCCTTGAATAATCAGAAGGGTTTGATACAACAGCAACGTCCTTAAAATTTTTGGCAGCTGACCTAATCATAGTTGGACCGCCAATATCTATTTTTTCAATTGCCTCATCAAAAGAACAATCTTGGGCAATTGTTTCTTTAAATGGATAAAGATTAACTACAACTAAATCAATCGGCTCATAGCCTCTTTCTTGAAGAACATCCATATCTTGATCACGTCTTGCAAGGATCCCAGCATGAATTTTTGGATGCAAAGTTTTAACTCTTCCATCCATCATCTCTTCAAATCCAGTAAAATCAGAAACCTCGACAACTTCAGATGTAATTTCTTTTATTGCTTTGTAGGTCCCTCCTGTAGATAGCATTTTTACCTTTTTTGTAACTAGAAATTTAACCAGTTCCTCTAGGCCTGATTTATCTGAGAGACTTATGAGCGCTGTTTTTGGCTTTATTGAATGCATTATTTAATATTATATTTTTTTAATTTTGTTCTAAGGGTTGTTCTATTCATTCCAAGGATTCTTGCACTTTTTGACTGATTATTATTAGCAAATTTCATCACTGCATCTAAAAGCGGGGGCTCGACTTCATTCAACACCAGTTGATAAACATCAATGGGCATATTTTTTTGATCTAGTTGCTTGAAATATCTTTTCATAGCTTTTCTAACCTCATCCTTTAGTGGTTTTTTAGAATAGCTATCAAATGATTTCTTTTTATTTCCCAAATGAATTTATAAAATTAATAAGAAGAAATATCAGTTTACAGTTGTTTAAAAATTGCTCAATAGATTTTTAGAGATTTATTATAGTTTTTTTCTCATCACCAAGAGAGATGCTTTTAACCTCTTTATTCTCAAAAGTAATTTTAGTTACGGATACGTAATTAGGATAAAAGTACATGAGCACATTACTTTTAAGAAGTGAACCTATTAAGGCATTAATAACCATGAAATGGGTAAATACAATTGTATTGAGCGATACATTGAGAGAATCCTTTATAATGGCATCTCTCCAATTTACTACAGAATCAGGCAAATCTCTGATTTCGGTATGCATAATGTTTGTTAGCCAAGCTTTTTTTTGAGAATTATCAATATCATCTGATGGAATCTCAGAGTACGCATTATTTATTATCAATTCTTTATTAAATTTCTTAATCAATGGTTCTGCTGTCATTTTTGCTCTTGATTTTGGGCTTGATACAAAATTATATGTATCTAGTGACTTCAGCATCGCATTATTTATCAATGACGCTGATTGTTTAATTCCTAATTCGCTTAAATAGGGATCTGGATGATTACCCCAGCTTTCAGCAGCTTCTCCATGTCGGACAAATAAAAGATTTATCTCTGACATTTATATTCAACCTATAGCTATAATGATATTGTGAGAATCCATAGAATATATTGTAAATCAATATCAGAAACAAATAATGTCTTTAAAATAGATCAGGCTCAATCAATGCACTTAAAAAAAGTGCTTAGATTAGATGTTAATGACGAAGTTGAGGTATTTGATGGTCATGGCTCTTCAGCAATTTGTAAGATATTAGAATCTAATAGATCTTCAGTTTCTCTTGAAAGGGTTTCTGATATAAAAATAGGCAAATCTCTAACCAACAGACTTGGTTTCATGCTGCCATTTATTAAGAAAGAAAATTTTCATTTTATGATTCAGAAGTTATGTGAAATTGGAGCTACCGAATTTATTTTTTATAAGCCTGATTTAATTGATCAAAGTATTGCAAAAAAAGATTTATCAAAGATTTACAGCAAATCTGAAGAAGTTATTATTTCAGCCTGCAAGCAATGCGGTTCAAATTTTTTACCAATTACAAGCTTTGTATCTTCACTAAGTGATGGTATAAAAAAACTAGATCAAAGTTCAACAAAATATGTATTTGATCTAGAAGCAAGTGATATTTTTGATGTTAGTGCAATTAAATCAAATAATATTTTTGTCATAACTGGACCAGAGTCCGGATTTTCAGAATCTGAAATTAATCAAATGTATGAAAAAGATTTTAGCTTTAAACTTATATCAAAAAATATTCTTAGAGCAGAAACAGCTCCTCTTGTGATAGCATCTTTATTTCAAAACCATTTTGATAAGATTTAATAATGACTAAAAAAGTACTCTTCATCACAGATTCGATGAAAGAACTAAAGCCTAGTAAAGATACATCTATCTTTATGATGGAAGAGGCTATATCGTTTGGTTACACAGTTTATCAAGCAGAAATGAAGCACCTATATGCTGATGAGGGTTATGTTTTTGTTGATGCTCGAAATATAATTGAGATCGGAGCAAGCCAAGTTGAAGGAATCAGAAAAGAACGAATTCAGGTTTCAGAATTTTTGTATACCTTTATGAGGAAAGATCCTCCAGTAGATATTGATTACCTTAATGCTCTTCATTTATTAGGTCTTGCAGAGACTCAAGGAGCAAACATATTTAACAAGCCAAATTCTATTAAAGAGTTCAATGAAAAAATATTTGCTCTTCATTTCGAACAGTTTATTCCTAGAACATTAGTTACATCAAATCTTGAAAAAGTAATTAATTTCCAAGCTAATCATGAAATTATTATTGTTAAGCCTTTGGATGGTATGGGTGGTGAATCTATTTTTAAAATGGAGGACATGGAAGAGGAAAACTTAGATATTTTATTGGATATGACAGAAGATGAGACCACTCAGATTGTAGTACAAGAATTCATCCCCGAAATTTATCAAGGAGATTTTAGAATCCTAGTTATTCATGGAAAACCTTTTGAAAAGACTTTAGCAAGAATACCTCAGGGTGAGAGCTTTAAAGGCAATTTAGCAGCTGGTGGTAAGGGTGTTGTAAAGGATATTAATGAAAGACAAAAAAATGTAGCAGAGATTGTTGGAAAATTTCTTGTCTCTAAAGGAATAAATTTTGCTGGCATAGATATGATTGGCGATTATTTGACTGAAATTAATATAACAAGCCCTACATGCGCTAGAGAAATATACAAGCAGTCTGGCAAAAATCCAATACAAGAATATTTTTCTAAACTATGAGTTCGATATTAGCTAATCAAAGAGTCAGCAAAAGGTCCTTAACACTCAATAAATCTTTTTTATTATCTGTATTTTTCCATACGGTACTGATTATGGGAGTTACGTTTACCACTTTTTATAAAATACCTTTTATAGATGAGTCACCAATTATTAATGTTAAATTTGCAAATTCTTCTCAGGATTCTATTGGTGAATTAAATGAATCTGTAAACAATACTTTTGAATCAAATAATTCCAAAGAGGGTACCTTTACCAAAAAAGTAGAAAGAAAAATATACCAAGCCCAAAAGATAAAAAAACTTCAAGCAAACTCTACTGTTACTAATGAAGAAGCAATGTATTTAAATTTATGGCAAAGGGAAATCGAATCTATTGGTGATGAGTTTATAGCTGCAAATGATATTGATTATTCAAATGGTATGGTACAAGTAATGGCAACAATAGATTCTTTTGGAAATCTTATTAAATCAGAAATATTAATCTCTTCAGGAAATGCTTCTGTCGATAAAATGGCAATAGACATTCTTGAAAAAGCAGCTCCTTTTGCTCCATTTGATCCACAAATGTTAAATGAGTATGGCATTCTAGAAATAATCAGAGACTGGAATTTCAACCCAAGATAATGCAAATTGTATCCTTTGATTTTGGTGTAAAAAAGATTGGTGTCGCTGTAGGCCAGACAAAGACTAGAACCTCATCACCGCTTGAGATTATTTTTAATAAAAACAACAAAATAAACTGGAATAGCATTCAATCTATAGTCGAAGAGTGGAGGCCTGAACTTATTCTAGTTGGCAAGCCTTTAAATATGGATGGAACAGATAGTGATATGATGAAGAAAGTTGATATTTTTTTTAAAAAATTAAAAAAAATTACCAATATCCCGTGTGAATACATAGACGAAAGATTAACAAGTTTTGAAGCAAGACAAAATCTTTTAGAATTAAAAACCGATCTAGTAGATGCACAGGCTGCAAAAATACTAATTGATAATTGGCTGAGTGAAAATAAATAAATATGTCTATACCATCAAGCTTTATTGACCGACTACTTTCTACGGTAAGTATTGTTGATATTATCAATAGAAGAGTTCAGCTTGAGCGAACTGGAGGTCGATATAAAGCTAAATGTCCTTTTCATGGAGATGGTAATGAGAAAACACCATCATTTGTAGTATATGAAGAAACGGGTTCCTATCATTGCTTTGCCTGTAAAGCTTCAGGGAATGCTATCAACTTTTTGAGAGAATATGATGGTATTGATTTCATGGAATCGGTTGAATTATTAGCAGCTTCTGTTGGAATGGAAGTGCCGAAACAAGAAAAGCCAG
>ERZ802826.424-NODE-424-length-13366-cov-27.6509_pt1 | contig 13366 bp, 12 predicted proteins | sample MGYA00345651_ERZ802826 | MGnify/ENA primary metagenome ERZ802826 (study PRJEB30503, sample SAMEA104212371) | marine metagenome | biome: Westerlies Biome; feature: [SRF] surface water layer (ENVO:00010504) within the epipelagic zone...; material: water...
GCCTCGCTAAGTGCACATGCTATCCGCCCACAGAAAACCAAAAGGCGTCTTAGCCGACGAATAGCGCCAAAAGCGTCGACCCTGCTAACAATACCATGCGTACTGTGTAGATGATCAACTCGCATTGTCTTCCCGCACTCACCGCTCTTTCTGCTGCCAGAGAGGCCGAGCAAGGGGCACGCAGACTTCCTGATAACGAGCGAGCTCATGGAACTTATATAGGGGAGCTCACGTACGCGAGGGCTCAGGTCTGGGAGAGCTCATGTGTGGGAGCGCTTTCGTTTGGAAGAGCTCGCGGGCTCTATAAAAGATTCATTGGGTGTAAAAGAGACCGCTCAAGCCAAGTGCCGAAGTGACTAAGGTAACTGCTCGCGTCTTATCTCTGATGTCTGAACACTCACGCTGACCGCTGACCGCTGACCGCTGACCGCTGACCGCTGACCGCTGACCGTTAACATTAAGGTCACTGGCTGTTCCGTTCGTCACGTTCCTCAGGCCACCGGTTTTTGAAGGACGGCCACAACACGGTCCCTCTTGCCAAGTGAAGCAGAGCGAGTAAGCTCGGTGCACAGAGAATAAAATGCAATGAGGTGTGTCATATGACGGCACAACAGCCACCGAAAAGCGCCCGCGCGCCACTACAAGAGTTCCCAGTCAGCGAAAAATGCTTGGGGTCAGCGCCGCGCTTTGAGGATGCGCCTGAGTGGATTTACAGTCACGACAATCCCTATCTGCATGGTGTCTACGCTCCGACCACTCGCGAGCTCGACCAGGGTAAGCTAGAGATCATCGGTGAGCTACCCAGCGACCTCCGCGGTACGTATTACCGCAACGGCGCGAACCCCCTCTTCGAACCAAAAAATCGTTATCACCCCTTTGACGGTGACGGCATGATGCACGCGCTCCACGTGAGCGATGATGGCGCGCGCTATGTTAATCGTTGGATTGAGACACCGGCACTGAGCGGTGAATCCAGCTCGGGCAAGTCAACATCCCCAGGGGTCATGGGGCCCTTCGACTACAGCGTGTCCGAGTTCGGTATTAAAGATACTTCCAACACCGATGTGTTTGCCCTAAATGGCGATGTGGTGAGCTTGTGGTACAACGCGGGCAACCCCATTGCCCTCGACCCGGTCACTTTGGAAACACGCGGCGCATTTCACTTAGATGGGCGCGATAGACCGAAGATGTCTGCGCACTCCAAAGTAGATTGGCGGACCGGCGATTTACTGTACTTTGATTACAACGACACGCCGCCGTATATGACCTATGGCGTGGCGAACGCGAAGGGGGAAGTAGTGCACGAAGTGCCCATCGATTTGCCGGGCGCTCGCTTGCCGCACGATATTGGCTTTACCCAAAACTACACGGTGTTACACGATCTGCCGTTTTTTCATGATCTGGACGTCCTTAAAAATCACAAGCTGCGGGTGCTGACCTTCCATCGCGATATACCCACGCGCTTCGGTTTGATTCCTCGATTTGGTGCGAGCGAGACCATTCGCTGGTTTGATTGCGAGCCCTGTTACATCCTTCATGTCTCCAACTGCTGGGAGGAGGGCGACTGGGTGATTATGGACGGTTGCCGCTCGGTCAATCCCATGCCCAAGGCCTATGGTGATGAGGGTGAGCTGTCGCACATGCTGGCTTACATGCGTCTTGAGGCGAATAACTACCGGTGGCGTTTCAACCTCATCACCGGTGAGGTGCGAGAGGGTGACATCGACGATCTCAACACTGAGTTCAACAAGACAAATCCGCTCTTCGGTGGCCAAAAAAGCCGCTACGCCTATCACCAGTACATTCCGACTCACGAGGAGGGCGGTTACACCCTTCGATTTACCGGTCTTGTGAAATATGACAATGAGTCTGGTAAGCGCTGGCGCTACGACTATGGCCCGGGAGTTTTGGGCAGCGAGGCGGTGTATGCGCCAAAGGCGGGGGCAACCCGTCAGAGCGAGGAGGATGACGGTTATGTTGTGAACTTCGTGGCCGACACCAACGACTGGTCATCGTGGTTCTGTGTCTTTGACGCCAAGGATATCGAGCAAGGTCCCATTGCAAGAGTCAGACTGCCCGGTCGTGTACCGGCCGGTTTCCATGCCACATGGGTCCCAGCAGCAGATTGACGCTTCCCGCGGCACTACCGCGGGAAGCGTTGAGAGCTGACCTTAGTTGAGGTTTTTCTCGGGTAGCTACTTAGGCGCTGATTCAGGCTGGTATTGGTAATAACCCGATACCGGAATCATCAAATGCGCGTAGGGTGTTCCCGGAAACATGACGTAAGGCGCACCCGTCGTGAAATCCGTTGGGTAATTCGCAAGTGTTGCTGGGTCCTTTGGCATTAACATGAGGTGCGGTCCTGACTCGATCCATTGTCCAGGCACCGAATCCGCTTTGTTAACGACACCTGCTTTCGTGTTGTCCTCGCCCATATCACCATGGAGCATCCACATGAAGGTGTCTCTTTCCATATCGGGTGCTTTACCGGCCATATAGCCCATCATCCACTTCATGCCCTCGCCATCGTGGCAAGTCGGCATAGCTTCATGCGCTGAACTCCAGCCCGTTGCTGGGACAGGTCGCGGGTTGCCGGACTGACAAATCCAACCATTGGTGCCCTCCCTGAGTACAGAGCCGTCCATGCCAATAATAGTTGCGAAGTCGCCGAGAAAATCCGGAGCTGCCGAGCTGTAGGCTTTGATTTGCCAAGCCGCAGAGGTGTGGTCCGCCTTTTCACCTTCCTTATGGTGGCCTGCGATGGCCAGAGATGTAACCGAGGCCAATGTGATGGATAGCAGTGCTTTATACAACATGGTTTCGAACTCCTGTCTGGGTGTGTAGGACGTATCGGTGTCGATCGTCGTTACGCTCAGATTAGACCACGCGCGACGGAAAGCTACTTTTTTGGCTCGGTCTTTTAGGCTTTGAGAGCTATAAATCGTCTTGCGACCAGTGCCAGGGCAATCCCGATGAGGTCGGCGATAAAGTCTTCCCACTCTTGGGATCGTGTCGATGTATAACCTTGAGCCACCTCGATTGCACCACCCAATCCAACTAACAGTAGTAGCAGGATCATGGTATGTCGAGGATAAGCCCGAAGCCCGATGGCTGTCAGAACAAGAAAGGCAACGGCATGAGCGGCTTTATCCGCAAGGGCGAACAAACCGGGACTGTTCGAGCTCGGTAGCAGAGCGAGGACGATCGTACCTGCGCACATGAGCCAAAATAGGAGTCTCAGACGATGATCATCTGTTTGCCAGAAAGTCATCGCCTCTTGCTCTGCCAGTGCGCTTTGGTTTGGCTCCAAACGCAGAGGCTGACCTCGCTGAGTGAGCCGGGAAGCGTCACGATGTCGCCAGGCGTTGATCCGAGACGTTCCGCCAATGCTTGCGAGGCTACGTTGTCATCGGCAATGAGGTGGGTAATGCTGTCCCACCCTAATCGGTCAAAGGCATAATCGATGGAGGCGCTCGCTGCTTCAAAGGCATAGCCCTGTCCCCAGTAGGCTTTGCGAAGTCCCCATCCCACTTCACGGGTTGGCCAATGGAGCGGATACCACGGGCCAATGCGGCCAATCCATTCGCCCGACGCTTTTTCAATGACACCAAACATGGCCGCGTTGGTAAGTGACCAAAGCCCAATCCACTGTGCCAGCGTCCGCCAAGCGTCTGATTCCTGCTGATGGCCACCCAAATAACGCATGGTGTCTTCGCACATTAAAAAGTCCCGAACGGCCACCCAATCATCCGACGTGGTCGGTCGCAGGATCAGCCGATCAGTTTCGAGTGTGATGGTGCGAACGTTGGTCATGATGGCGGCTCTGGGTGGATAGCGGCGTCACTAGAGTCTGTCACTGCTCAATAAAATCGGCAATCGCAGGTATTTTGGTAACGAGTAAAGCAGTGATGCGGTGTTAATTCCCCGCCGCATCCCAAGCTGACTGAATGGCGGGAATAGCTTGGTCTATAAAAAAAGCAGGCGGCGCCCCCGAGTCTGCCTGATCACCATACTCATCAATCGCCATGTAGCCACCGATACCGCGATTCACATCGATGAAGCTGACGGCGCCAAAGGCGCCTGGGTCAGTCAGGACACCTGGGTTGTTTGTTTGAATCCACCAGCCCATGCCGTAGGGCGTAGCATTGGTTGCAACAACACCGCCGCGGTCCACTTGCATACTCGCGATCGAGGCCTCGCTTAGCACCTGCGTATCCTCGCAAAAACCGCCATTTAGGTGGACCTGAAGAAGTTTTGCATAGTCTGCCAAATTGGTGATTGCGCCGCCCTCAATGTTGGGATTGGTGGTGCCTGCAAGACTCTCTACCGACCCTGTGAAGGAAGTTGGCGATTCCCACGGATTACCGAAGGTAAATACCTCCAGACCACAGGGGGTTCCGAGATACCGATCAACCAACTGATTCCACGTCGCATTCGCCGCGACACTCGCGGTTACGCCGGCGATTTGCCACTGGCTACCACCGTAGTCATAAGCGCTACCGGCCGGTCGGGATGTTGGCAGCTCGTTTTGAACCAAGGTTTGCCCGCAGGATTCAAACTCAAATATGGGCTGGCCACTGTACTGGCATAGGTGGTTGAAGTCCTCAATGGAGGGACCAGCGGGAGAGCCATACTCTGCGAGTAATCGGAGTCCGGGAATGCCCGAGGTATTACTGACCATTTGTTCTACTGTGCGGTCAGCGTAAGGTCCGTCATAGGGGAGGTAGGTACCAACGGGCTCGCCAATGGAGAATGTGACCTCCGGATCCTCTTGCAATGCCATCAATGTCATCACGGCCGGCACTTTACTCGTTGAGGCCAAGAGAACCACAGTATCCTCTGTGTGATCACCGAAGGTCTTTTGATGAATCACACCCTCAGCATCTACAAGCACGTAACTGATGCCGTCGAAGTCGCTCGTCCCATCGATAAAGGCTTGAAAAGAGGCGTCCACATCGGAAAAGTCGGGCCCTGTCGGCTCGGGGGGCGAAGGATTGACAACCACGGGCGGCGCGGCTGGGCTGCTGTCACCACCTCCACCACCGCAACCAGCGAGACTTATTATCACCAACGAGATGATTATTACTTGAAGAGTACCCTCGGCTACCTTGAGTGGTTGGGACATGTCATTACGCCTTTTTAATTATTAAGTTTATCGTACGCACAGCAGTTGCTTTCCCGCTTTTTAAGCGGAAGAACACCACCCTAGATATTCTCACGTTACCGACCAAACTTGATATATCGCGCAATACCAAACCCCCCGAAAAGTCCCTGCCCATTAGAAGGACACGCCTAGTCGAGCTATTATCGGCGTAGCCAGCCTAGTGATATACCGCCCGTCGGTTTTATTTGGAAGACGGTCATTGCGCAGGACTTGCCTTAACAATAACGCATCAATGTATTGGCAGTTGCTATGCTGACCGCTACTCTTGGACCACAACTAACAACAATAGAGATGAATCATGAACTTCGAGTTTTCTGAAGAACAGCAGATGCTGAGAGATCAGGCGCGTAGCTACCTGACTCAGCATTGTCCCACCACTCTTGTCAGGCGGGTGCTAAACAACCGCGAGACGCACGACGCGGACCTGTACAAAGGCATCGCCGATATGGGCTGGACTGCGACGACGATTCCAGAAGAATACGGCGGCTTGGGCATGTCGCATCTGGAACTGGTGGTTATCGCGGAGGAGCTCGGTCGTGCATGTGCACCGATTCCCTTTAGCTCAACGGTGTATCTGGCATCCGAGGCAATCATGGCGTTGGGCACAGAAGCCCAAAAGCAGGCATGGCTACCCAAGTTTGCCGACGGTTCGGCAATAGGGTGTTTCGCGTTGGGTGAGGCCGGAGGGGCTGTGACACCTGATCAGCTATCGACAACGGCATCAGGCGGCGTTCTCAATGGCACTAAAGTTCCAGTAGCCGACGGCGCTATTGCCGACGTAGCCATTGTGGTCTGCGCATCGGACACGGGGGATGGTGCAACTCTCGCGCTGGTTGATCTTAGTCAAGACGCGGTCGTTAAAGACAACGTTCAGATGATTGATTTTAGTCGCGGCCACGCGGAACTGACCTTCAACGGCGCCTGCGCTGAGATCTTGGGCGAAGAAGGCGCGGGCTGGACGGCCGTTCAGTCGCTGATGAATACAGCGGCGGTGCTGTTTGCCTGGGAGCAGATTGGGCTGGCGGACAAGGCATTGGAGCAAGCGCGCGAATACGCGCTAGGTCGATTTGCCTTCGGACGCTCCATTGCCTCTTATCAAGCCATCAAGCACAAGTTGGCTAAAATGTATGTGAAGAACACCTTGGCGCGCAGTAATGCCTACTACGGTGCATGGGCGTTGAATGCCGGGGCCAGTGACCTCGCTGTCGCAGCGGCGACGTCACGTGTCGCTGCGATTCAAGCGTCGCTGTTTGCTGCCGAGGAGAACATTCAAACGCATGGCGGCATGGGCTTTACCTGGGAGTTTGACTGCCAGTTCTACTATCGCCGCGCGAAGCTGTTGAGCCTTGCAGTCGGCAGTGAAAAACAATGGCAGGGGCGTCTTGTCGACGGTCTCGCAGCAGCCTAACGAAACTAAGAACTAAGAGAGGTTCATCATGGATTTTAACGATACACCTGAACAGGCCGCGTTTCGTAAGTCAGCCGCGGATTGGCTGGCGGCAAATGTGCCCAGCAAAGAAGAAATCAAAGGCATGAGTCGCTTAGAATTTGCCAAGATGTGGCAAAAGCGTAAATACGATGCAGGTTGGGCCTGCATTGGATGGGATCCAGCATACGGTGGTCGCGGCGCGTCAACGATTGAGCAGGTCATTTGGAAGCAAGAAGAGGGCAAGTATGACGTGCCCGCCAGCTTTTTCGTCATTGGTCAGGGCATGATGGCCCCGACACTGATGGCTTATGCGCAGCCTCAATATCTCGACCGCTTCCTGCCAAAACTTGCGAGCGGAGAAGAGATTTGGTGTCAGTTATTTTCAGAGCCTGCGGGCGGTTCTGATTTGGCGGCGCTTCGTACGAAAGCTGAAAAAGACGGCGACGAGTGGGTGATTAACGGTCAGAAGATTTGGACCTCGGGCGCGCATTACTCCGATTACGGTTGTGTCGTGGTGCGAACCGACCCCACTGTGCCAAAGCATAAGGGCTTGAGCTATTTCTTCGTCGACATGAAGGCACCGGGTATTGAAATCAAGCCCATCAAACAGCTCACTGGCGAGTCTGACTTCAACGAGGTGTATTTCACCGATGTTCGTGTGCCTGATTCTCAGCGTTTGGGTGAGGTGGGTCAGGGCTGGCAGGTGTCACTGACGACGCTCATGAACGAGCGAGCGGCCATTGGTGCAGGTAGCAGTGGCGTTAACGTTTCACTGGCAGTTCAGCTCGCTAAAGAGGTCATGATCGATGGTAAACCCGCCATCGAGGACAGTGCCGTTAAGGCACGTCTCGCGAACTTCTACGTAGAAGAAGCGGGCCTGAAGTTCACGAGCTATAGGACGTTGTCAGCGCTGTCGCGCGGTGATATTCCCGGACCGGAAAACTCCATCGGCAAGCTGGTGGGTGCACCTAAAATGCAGCAGCTGGCATCATTTTGCATGGATCTACTTGAAACCTCAGGTGCCATTTGGGACAGCAAGCGGTCTAAGCTGGCGGACAACATCATCGGCTCCTACATGGGAGCTCCGGGACTTAGAATTGCCGGTGGTACCGATGAAATCATGACCAACATCATTGCAGAGCGCGTGTTGGGATTACCCCAGGAACCCAGAATGGATAAAGGCATTCCCTTTACCGAAGTGCCTACTGGCTGATGGTTCACGTCGTACTGATTTGAAAAGGGCGCTTCGGCGCTCTTTTTTTTACATTAGTGTCACATTCAACCGTCATGCTTCCGATTCGTTTTGGTTATGAAGCAATCGGAGCAGGCATGGGTGTATTCGAGCGTTATCTCTCGATCTGGGTAGGTTTGTGCATTATCAGCGGCGTGGTGCTGGGTCTTACAATGCCCGCAGTATTCCAAGCGTTTGCTGCAATGGAAGTCGCCCACGTCAATGTTCCGGTAGCGGTGTTCATTTGGATCATGATATTTCCGATGATGGTGCAGGTGGACTTCGGGTCTATCAGGCGCGTAGGCGACCGGCCAAAAGGTCTCATCATTACGCTGGTTACCAATTGGGTGCTCAAGCCCTTTTCGATGGCATTCCTGGGCTGGCTTTTCTTCAGGGTTATTTTCGTTGATCTGGTTGATCCACAAACCGCGACAGAGTACATCGCAGGTATGATCTTACTCGGTGTTGCACCGTGTACCGCCATGGTCTTCGTGTGGAGTCAGCTGACCGATGGCGATCCGAACTACACGCTGGTTCAGGTGTCAGTTAACGACCTCATCATGATCTTTGCGTTCGCGCCCATCGCCGGGTTTTTACTGGGCGTAACGGACGTGACAGTCCCGTGGGACACTCTGCTCTTCAGCGTAGCGCTCTATGTACTGCTCCCATTGATTGCGGGCGCTCTGACGCGAAAACTCCTCTTACGCGCGGGTGAGGCGCGACTTGAGTCCTTCTTAATGATGGTTAAGCCGCTGTCCATTACCGGTCTTTTAGCGACTGTTGTCTTACTGTTTGGGTTTCAGGCCGGAACGATCATCGCGAGCCCGCTAGCCATTGTGCTCATTGCTATTCCGCTCCTCATCCAGACCTATGGCATTTTTGCATTAGCCTATGGCGCCGCATGGGCCTGGCGCGTGCCACATGCCGTCGCCGCGCCGTGTGCCATGATCGGCACATCTAACTTCTTTGAGTTGGCGGTGGCGGTCGCCATAAGTGTATTCGGTCTGAACTCGGGCGCCGCTTTAGCCACGGTGGTGGGCGTTTTAGTCGAAGTGCCCGTCATGTTGTCGCTGGTTGCCTTTGCCAACCGAACTCGCGGGCATTTTCCAGCCTGAGTTTTTGGTTGGGTGGTGTGTTCACCATGCTTCGGGGTATGGTGAACACATGAAAGCAAAACTAGGTTCCGTCCTGAGCAGCCCTGTGGGCATTCGATATTTGAAGCTCATAGTGCTGATGATGGCAGGTGGGGCCATCTACCCCTTGCTCTACCTTCGGCAAAATTTTGAACTGACCTTGTTGTCGACGTTTGATATGACGCTCGCCGAACTCAGTGTCGCTTACAGCGTGCTTGGTACGGCTTTTGTGCTCAGTTACGTTCCCAGCGGCTGGTTAGCTGATCGATTTTCGCCGCGTAGCTTACTGACCTTCTCGGTTGGTATGACCGGTGTGATCGGATTGTGGTACGCGAGTTTACCCACGGCATTTTGGGTTACGGTGATCTTCGGTTTGTGGGGGATCACCACGGGCCTGACGTTTTGGGCAGCCTTAATCAAGGGTTGTTCATTGTTAGCACCCGAGCACCTCCAAGCACGATACTTCGGACTCTTGGAGGGCGGGCGTGGTCTGTTTGAAGCGCTTCTTGCGACCATCGCTGTTGCCTGGTTTGCCTATGCAGTGGGCTCGCTGAACGCGGCAGATGAGGGGGCGATGGTGCAAGTCATCTATTTCTACAGCCTTGTGTGTCTCGTCATAGCAGTATTTTTGTGGGCGGTGCTGAAAGAGCCAGAATCGTCGCGTGCCACCGCTGTAACTGATCGAGCTATCGCCTCCGCAAACCTGAGAGATACCTTTCGTGATTTGACCAGTCTGGTCAAAAATTTACGTGTCTGGTTAGTCGCGGTATGCATTCTGGTGGGATACCAAGTGTTTTGGGCGACTTACTCTTACTCCGCGTTTTTGCAGACACAGTTTGGTTTGGACGCGGTTGCAGTTGCTGCGCTCACGACTGTGAGACTGTGGATGAGGCCTATAGGCGCTGTCTTGGCGGGTCTTGTCGGTGATCATTTTCATCCAGTGCGGTCATTGGGCATTGCCATCGGACTTGCTGGTTTCTCACTTGTGGCGCTCTTGCTTATACCGGCGGACTCACCCTATGCCTTGCTGTACTTCGCGGTTGCCACGTCTTCGGTACTGATCTTTGGTGTGCGCGGCATTTACTGGGCATCTTTCAATACGACGCGTGTCGAGCCGCGACGCGCCGGGTTGGCGATCGGTATGGTTTCGATGATTGGTTATACACCTGACATCTACATGCCCATGCTCAATTCCTATTTGATCACAACATTTGGTGAGGCGCTGGGATATCAGTTGTATTTTGGGGGTGTCGGGCTGACGGCCTTTGTGGGCTCTGCATGCGCCTTCTATTTGTTGCGTTTAAGCCGCAATGACCCGCCAATCGCGGAAGACCCATAGCGGCTAATTCGCGACAAAATATAGACAATCGCGGTGGCTGTGCGTCTCTGGTCTAGGCTAAAAACAGAAAACAGAAAACAGAAAACAGAAAACAGAAAACAGAAAACAGAAAACAGTTATTTCTGGGGGAAGCATGCTACCTGGCGACAAGACCAGGGTGCCGCTGCGAACAGGTGAAAGTGATTCGGAGGGATATCCACGCCAGCTTACGCTGACCGTAGTGTTTCACCCGGACCTTGGTCGCATTGGTGCCTCCATGGCACTGGGGACGTTAGATTCCTCGGGTTCCTTACGTCTTGCGGCTACGACGGTGGGTCGCAATGCACCTACATTCGTAGATGGCTTGCCTTTAAGTGAGCCACACGTCAGCCGACAAGCCCTAAAACTCATGCACCACCCGCGTGGCTTGCAGCTATCTGACGCGTCCAGTGAATCTCACTTGCACATGGGTCCCGATAGATCGTCGTCAATGGCGCTCAGTCTTTCCGATCTCGAGCGGGGCATATCGATCCGATTTGGGCACGCGGTTGTCTGCTGGCTTCGCTTATCGCCTTCACCTCTTGCGCCATTCGAAGGTGAGCATGGCGACTTTGTCGGCGTGTCACCCGAGTCGCAGTCAATACGACGGCTGATTCGTACAGCCGCAAGCTGTGACCTTCCCGTGCTACTGCGCGGTGAGAGTGGTGTTGGAAAAGAGGTGGTCGCGCAGTGCATTCATGGCCAAAGTTTGCGAGCGGGGACGCCTATGGTGTCAGTCAATATGGCGGCACTGCCGGAGACTTTGGCAGACGCTGAGTTATTTGGCACCGCAAAAGGCGCCTTTACCGGCGCGGAGCAGCGACGTGGTTATTTTCAGTCGGCAGATCGAGGTACGCTTTTCCTCGATGAGATCGGCGAATTAGCGAACGCACTGCAACCCAAGCTATTGCGGGCGCTACAAGGTGGTGAAATACAGATCGTGGGCGGCAAGCCTCAGCGTGTTGACGTGCGACTCATTGCGGCCAGCGACGCAGACCTAGACGATGTGGCGCAGTTTAAAACACCGTTATTGCAGCGCTTAGCGGGCATCACCATACGCATTCCGGCCTTATCGTCTCGGCGGGAGGATATGGGCTTGTTGTTGCTGTCGCACGAAACGACCAGATCTACTAATACAGTGTCATTGGCGCTGGAGGCGGCGCAAACCTCGGCTCATCGTGCGGCCGCGTGGGCGAGCTTCATCTATAACGCCTTAAACACTGATTGGCCCGGGAATGTCAGAGCGTTTCTGCTTGCAGCACAGCGTCATGCACTTGAGATAGATCAGCGCAGTGAGGCGTATAGCCAAAGACATAGTCACGGGGCCGGCCTTACAGCAGAGCACACGTCGGTGAGTGATGCGTTCTTAGTCAGCACACATGAAGCGTCTCATTTTGAAATAGCCGAGACAGCACGCCGCGTCGGCTTGTCGCGGCAAGCCGTATACCGCCGCCTCGAGCACATTCCGGAGATTCGTTTGGCAGGTCAATTGCCCGACCGCGAGTTATTGGTCGCGATTGATCACGTGGGTAAGGACCCCACTCAACTGAGTCGGTACTTAAAGGTGTCTCGAGCGGCCATATCCCAGCGACTTAAGCAGTTGGGGGTCCACAGATGAATTGGTTTAGCCGCTTTAGAAATCCTTGGGGATCCATGGGCACACTGAGGAGGATCGCTTTTTTAGATCGTCTGGGTCTCGGAGGGCAGGGCGAGGTGTGGCTGGCACGCGATCGGCTGCTCAGTCGATTGGTGACGGTAAAAAAAGTCGATACTCAGAGTGAGGCGGCATCACTAAACACCCTGCGCAGCTTGCGGGCGCGAGTTGATGTCGCACATCCGGCGATTCCAACAGTATTTGCAGTGATACCCGATGGACGCAAGACATGGCTCGTCGGCGAGTTTGTTAAAGGTCTTCCGCTAACAGAGCTGATCGACGAGCTAAGCCCAGAGAGTGTGTATTTAATTGCGAAAGATCTCATTAGCGCGCTTGGGTGTCTGGAGCGCCTTGGTCTCGTGCATGGCGACCTGTCACCAAACAACGTGGTGGTCGATGTTAACGGACAAGTGCGCTTGCTGGATTTCGAGTCCTGCAGTCGTGTTGGGGAGCCACTCACTGCGGGTGCCACTCTGGGGTTTTCGTCACCTGAGCGTCACAGTCGCAAGGTCAGTTTGCCGACGTCCGATACATGGTCGGTAGGTGCCTTGATCATCTGGCTGATCACCCAGTCTGTGCCCACAGTCATTTACGATGATGCGAGGAAGGCGGTTGCAGTTGATGTCCACGAGGGCCGCGCAGGCGCAGCTATGTTATCTGACTTACTTAATTTGGCATCGGCTGCCACGCGCATAGAACCCGATCTTCGTCCCTCCGCCTGCGATCTTCAGCAAACGTTAAAGTTAAGCTACCGATGGTTGGAACCCCTGAGCCGCTCTGACCTTGCAAGCTTGGTGCAACAACGGACTCCGAGTGTCCCCGTGCCAAAAACCGTGTTTGATTTCCCCGAAGATGAGGCTGCGCCATCAAGTAAAATTGGACTCATCTGGGCGGTGCCCATGGCAGTCGTAGCGGTGCTGGGCATGGCTGCCTACCAGCCTGTGCACAGTTACTCGCTGCGTATCGACACAGCCGCTTTGTCGCCCACAACCGCTCTGCCGTCCACCTTTGGTGAAAGCTGGTTGTCGACTGCGTTCAACACGGCGCTGCCCGCGTCTTGGAACCAGACACAGGCCGCGAACTCTGAGCGCATCGCCCTGAGCGTGGCGTGTGATCGCGGGATATGCGAGTTATTGCTAGAGCACCAGCCTGAGGATGCAACCTGCCGCCATCACTCACCGATCGTCAATACTGCCGATGATCGAGTGTGGCATGCCGCTATATCGGATTTGGCTCGAGCGATTTCAAGCGAGTAGCGATTGACGACAACCTCGGCAGCTTGCGCTCGGTCTGAGTTAACAACCATCCGACGATGGTGTCAGCCTCGGTTCGTTGTCCATGTTGGACATCACTTAGCATCGACGAGGTATTAGACGCGGTATCTTCTATGACCTCGCG
>ERZ802826.447-NODE-447-length-13043-cov-15.2028_pt1 | contig 13043 bp, 9 predicted proteins | sample MGYA00345651_ERZ802826 | MGnify/ENA primary metagenome ERZ802826 (study PRJEB30503, sample SAMEA104212371) | marine metagenome | biome: Westerlies Biome; feature: [SRF] surface water layer (ENVO:00010504) within the epipelagic zone...; material: water...
GTCTCTGGCGATGTCTCGTCAGCCGTGCCCGAATCGTTCGTTACACTATCTTTCGCTGAAATGTCACCTGGCGCTGCATCAGCTGGCGGCACGCGGGCCGGGACGGCCGGTTCTTCCAGCTTGGCGGCACCATCGGTCTGCGCAGTCTTGATCTCTGCAGCTGGCATGTCAGGTGCTGGCATGTCGGGCGTTGGCGTTGGCGTTGGCGGGGCCTCATCAGGCTGTTGGAGGGCTGCCAGCCTTGTATCATCATCGCCAAAATATTGCGGCGGACCGACACCGAAAATGCCAGGCACCAGCACGCTGATAACCACCAGCGCGGCAACACCTCTGATCAGGTGACTGTCTTTCAGCACAAATCCGGAAGGAAGAGACACAACTCATCCACATCTAGTGAATCGGTCAAAAACAGGCAGGTCTAGAATTCGGCAGCCCTGACTTCGCGGACGTCGGGAATATAGTGACGAAGCATGTTTTCAATGCCCATCTTCAGCGTCGCGGTCGAACTGGGGCATCCCTGACAGGCACCGCGCATCTGCAGCGTGACAACACCGTCATCAAATCCTTCAAACACAATATCGCCGCCATCCATAGCAACAGCCGGGCGCACACGCGTATCCAGAAGCTGTTTGATCTGGCGCACGATATCGCTCTCATCATCGCTGTCCGCCTCATCTGTAGATGGTGCATTTTCAACAACAGGCAGGCCTGACGCATAATGCTCCATAATGCCGGCAAGGATCGATGGCTTCAGCGCGAACCAGTCAAGCGCCTCATCCTTGGTAACAGCCACGAAATCACTGCCCAGAAACACGCCCTTGACGCCATCAACCTGGAACAGGCGGCGTGCCAGCGGCGCGTTGGCCGCGCTTTCGGCTGCCGGATAATCTGCTGTCCCGGATGTCATGACAGGCACGCCCGGAATGAATTTCAGCGTGGCAGGATTCGGAGTGTCTTGTGTCTGGATAAACATCAATCAGCTTCCTTTATCGTGTGTCACTGGTTGGCGCAGACACTGCGCGCACCCGTTAATCATTGTGCGCGTGGCCCGGCTGCGTGTGGCTTCTGGCAACGTTGACCTGACGCCTGCTTTGACCCATGTCTGTCGGCATCACGGCGTGACAGGTAATTTTCACCAACTGACAATAACACAATTGAACCCCACAATCGCGGTAAAATTATGTCCACATCTCTGGTCAGCTTTTCCTGCCCAGAAACCCGACGATTTCGTTTACTTCGTCGATGATCGGTGCCGCAATGGCCTCGGCGCGGGCCGCCCCGCCATCGAGGATATGGTCGATGTGATCGACATTTTCCAGAAGCGAACGCATGTTATCGCCAATTGGTGACAGAACCTCGACCGACAGATCGGCGAGCGCGGGCTTGAAGTCGCCAAACCCCTTGCCACCGAATTCGGCCAGAACCGCCCCGACGCTGCTTCCGGCAAGGGCGGCATAGATGCCGACCAGGTTCTGCGCTTCGGGCCGTCCCTCAAGGCCAGCTTCTTCAGACGGCAACGCATCCGGATCGGTCTTCGCTTTACGAATCTTCTGCGCGATCTGGTCACGATCATCGGTCAGATTGATCCTTGAATTGTCCGACATATCGGACTTGCTCATCTTCGAAGCCCCGTCACGCAGGCTCATCACACGTGTCGCCGACCCCAGAATTTGCGGCTCCGGCAGCGGGAAAAACTCGACATCATAAGCCTGATTGAATGACTGGGCGATATCGCGCGTCAGCTCGAGATGCTGTTTCTGGTCCTCGCCAACCGGCACATGCGTCGCGCGGTAAGCCAGAATGTCCGCGGCCATCAGGATCGGGTAGGAATACAGCCCGACGCGCGCATTCTCCCTGTTCTTTCCGGCTTTTTCCTTGAACTGGGTCATACGGTTCAACCATCCAAGCCGCGCAACGCAGCTGAAAATCCAGGCCAGCTGTGAATGCTGCGGAACTTGTGACTGGTTGAAGATAATGGCGCGTTCCGGCGAAATACCGGCAGCGATCAGGCTGGCAGCCACCTCACGCGTGCTCTGGCGCAGCTGGGCCGGGTCCTGCGCCACGGTAATGGCGTGCAGATCCACAACGCAATAGATCGATTCAAAACTGTCCTGTAATGCCACCCAGTTGCGGATGGCCCCCAGATAATTGCCAAGATGCAGATTGCCCGTTGGCTGCACACCGGAAAAAATGCGGCCACGTGTGTTGCCAGAAGATGTATTGCCAGAAGATGTGGGTGAAGAAGTCATGAATCGATGTTCCTGCATCCGTTAAGCAAAATAGAGGCACAAAATGACACGCGGTTATGGTCCGTGGTGGCGGCAGGGTCAAGTCCCCGCCCAAGTCTCTCGACCATGCGTCATCCGCGTATCAGCTGGCGGGGCACGGCACGCAACACAAAGGCGGTGATCAGAAACGCTGCACCGCCGCCGCCTACCAGCACTGCCATCCGCAGCACACCAGAAACCATTGGCATGACAAGATCAATACCGGCCAGTGCCGCTGCCATCATCCCGCAGCACGCAAGGATTCGCACCAATATCGCACCCGGCAAGGCCCCGACATATCCCGCGCGCAATGCCGCCGCCATCAGCGCCACCGCTGCCAGAAGACCCGATATCGAGGTGGCCAGCGCCAGCCCTACATGCCCGAAATGCGGCATCAGGGACAGCGACAGGATGATGTTTGTTGCCACCATCGCAACCGACACCCCCAGCACCAGACCGGGTCGGTGATCAGCATAGAATGCCGGCTGCAGAATTTTCACCAGAAAGTGACCGGGCAGACCGATCGCATAGGCGGCAAGGGCAACGCCGCTGGCCTGTGCATCAGCCATTGAAAAGGCACCATACCGAAACAGACCGGTGATGATATCAGGCCCGATCATCACCAGCGCAACACTTGCCGGCAGAACAAAGAAACTGGCGAATGTCATGGCATCGGCAAGTGTCTGGCGCACCGGCGCAAGATCGTCTGCGCGGAACTGCGCCGAAAGACGCGGCAACAATGCCGTGCCAAGGGCGATTCCGATGACCCCCAGCGGCAGCTGCACAATACGGTCGGCATAATACAGCCAGGAAATGGCACCAACACCGATCAGCGAGGCCAGAACCAGATCGACAATCAGGTTGATCTGCATCGCCACCGCCCCGGCAGATGCCGTCACAAACCGGCGCCACATCCGCCGGGCCGCCGGGGCCAGCTGCGGCAGATACCATGCCGGCATGATACCGGCCCTGATCAGCACCGCGCCCATAAAGACAAGCTGCAGGACACCTGCCACCAGCAGCCCCAGTGCCAGCGGCATCGCCCTCTCACCCATCGGTGCGCCAGCCACAAGCTGTTCAGCAGATGCAGACCCGTAGACCGGTATCAGAACGGCACCGGCAATCAGGCAGATATTGAAGATGACCGGCATCAACGCGGCCGCCGAGAACCTGTCATGGGCATTTGCCAGTGCCGCCCAGAACGCGACCAGCGAAATCATCGGCAAATATGGAAATGTTACCCGCGCAAGGCGCACCGCCGTATCAAGCCGGTCCGGCGTTTCGACGAATCCCGGGGCCAGCAGGGCGATCACCGATGGCATCATGATCTCGCCGGTCACCACCAGCCCTGTCAGCACCAGCAGCAATGTTGTCTGCACCTCGCCAGCCAGTCGCATCGCCGGGCCAGACCCGTCAGCGTCCCGCACTTCCGCAAAGCTTGGCACAAAAGCGTTGGCCAGCGCGCCTTCTGCTGTCAGTCGGCGAAACATGTTGGGCAGCTTCAGCGCCACCAGAAAGGCATCTGCCGCCGGCCCCGCGCCGAGGAAAGCCGCGAAGGCAATATCGCGCAGAAATCCCAGAATGCGGCTGAGACCGGTCAGACCACTGATCCGGCGAAATGCGGCCGCAAGCGACATGGGCTTCATTCCGCCGCCTCGCTCACATGATCGAACACCTGCAGCAGACGGGTGCGGATCACATCAAGACGCGCTTCATTATGCACCTGCAGCCCGAACAGATCCTTCACATAGAATACGTCGACCACACGTTCACCATAGGTCGATACGGTGGCTGTCTGAATTTGCAGACCAAGTTCGGCCAGCGCCTTGGTGATGCGGAACAGCAGACCGGGAAAGTCACGTCCATTCACCTCGACAACCGTATGCGTTGAACTGATCTTGTTGGACAGCATGACGCGCGATGGCACCGGCATATGCCGCACGCGTTCGGGCAGGCTCTGCCAGCGCTCGCGAAGGGCCGCCTGCGGGCGCGATGTGCTGTTGGCCGCACTGGCAATGCTGGCACCAAGCCGGTCGAGCAATGCCTCATCAGCGATGATCTGGTTGTCGCTTGTCTGCAGCATGAAGACATCAAGCACCGAGCCATCCAGACAGGTGGTGATCCGTGCGCCGGCGATATTGATGCCCAGTCCTGCCACCGCCCCTGCAATGCGCGAAAACAGCCCTGCATCATCAATCGAAAAGACGGTCAGTTCAGTGACCTTGCGCGCCGGGTCCTGCCGGAAATCAATCAGCAGCGGTTCATCCAGCTGCCGAAACCGGCGGGCCATTTCAGCATGGCGAATGTGAACATCGGTATCAAACCCCGTCCAGTAGGGACGCGGCAGATTGGCCGTATAGGCGGAAAATTCTGCCGCTGTCCAGCCGGTGAGGCCGGTGAAGGCTGCCTGCTGGGCATCCGCCGATGATCGCAGCGCGATTACCCCGGCATCGGCCCCGCGCAACACCGCATCGGCCTGGAAATACAGATCGCGCATCAGGGCCGCCTTCCAGCCATTCCACACTGTCGGCCCAACCCCGCGAATATCAGCCACGGTCAGCACCAGCAACAGCTTCAGACGTTCTGGCGACTGCACGATCGTGGCAAAATCCTCAATCGTTTTCGGATCATTCAGATCATAGCGAAATGCTGTCTTGCTCATCAACAGGTGATGGCGCACCAGCCAGCTCACCGTCTCGGTTTCCTCGGGCGACAGTCCCAGACGCGGACACATCTCAAGCGCCAGTTCGGCGCCAAGGATCGAATGATCGCCGCCGCGCCCCTTGGCCATGTCATGAAGCAGGGCTGCCACGAACAATGCCCGCCGCGATTCAATTTCCGGCATTACCTCGGTGGCCACGGGCGCTGTCTCTGCCAGTTTGCCGGATTCAATATCATGCAGGATGCCGATCACCTGGATCGTATGCTCATCAACCGTATAGCTGTGATACATATCGAATTGCATCATCGCCACAATCCGCCCGAAATCCGGCATATACCGGCCCAACACCCCGCTTTCATTCATCAGACGCAACACGCGTTCCGGATTCCGTTTCGAGGTCAGGATGTTGATGAATTTCTCTGACGCCTGCGGGTTGGTGCGCGTCGCATTGCCCAGGGCAGGCAGACCACGGGTCAGACGTTGCAGCGCGTGCGGATGAATGTCAGCATTCTGTTCCAGCGCCAGCTCGAACAGGGTCAGCATGCGAAGCGGGTCTTCGCGAAACATCAGTAACGGGTCCAGATTGATCCGGCCGGCACGAATGGTAAAAGGCCCGAATTGCTGCCCGGACCCGAATTCCTCACGCCATCTTGTCCGCCGCTGACGAAAATCCATTTCCATCGCCGCACACATGATGCGTGTCAGATTACCCACATCGCGTGCTGCCAGATAATAGCGTTTCATGAACCGCTCAACCGCCTGCATGCCAGATCGGTCAGCAAACCCCATCAAGGGTGCAATCGCCATCTGCGCCTCGAAGTCAAGGCGTTCGTCCGGTCGCCCGGACCGCAGATGGATATGACAGCGGACAGTCCATAAAAAGCGCTGTGCCGCGGCAAACCGGCGGGCCTCGCTTTCGCGCAACACCCCCTGTTCGACAATGTCGATGATACTGTTTGCCCGATAGGCGAATTTTGCAATCCAGAACAGGGTATGCAAATCGCGCAACCCGCCCTTGCCCTCCTTTATATTGGGCTCGACAACATATCGCGTATTGCCGTTCCGCGCATGCCTCAGATCGCGTTCGGCCAGCTTCACCTCGGCAAAATCAGCCGGCTTCATGCGCCCGACCTGCCGGCGGAACGCACGATCTAGATTGTCCGACAACCGTTTGTTGCCAGCAATGAACCGGGTCTCCAGCAGGCTTGTCAGAATGGTATGATCCTCACGCGCGGACCGCATCGTATTGGTCACAGTACGTTTGGCATGCCCCACCTTCAGTCCCAGATCCCACAGCAGATACAACATCTGTTCGACAACAAGGTCCGCCCCCTTGGCGATGTCCTTTTCGGTCAGAAACAAGAGATCAATATCAGAATTGGGGGCCAGCTCACCGCGCCCGTATCCACCGACAGCCACCAGCGCCACATCATCTGCAGCATGCCGCGCGCACAGCGCCTTCATGGCCGCGCCGATCAACAGGTCCATGCCCCATGAATGCCGGCCAACATAGACAGCGCCGTCGCCTGACTGTGCAAGGCCGGCCAGCAGATCATCGCGCATCGCCTTGTGAACCGGCTTTGCGACGGCCAGTAACTGACGCGCGAAAGCGGCGTCACCACTGCCGTCAAGCGCCGCAAGGTCAGCCTCGAACGCGGCAATATCCAGCGGCGCATCATCCGATTCAATGGCAGCGCGCAGCGGGTCAATCCATCGCCGCCAGGCGAAGCGTGTTGTCTGCTTGTCCTGCATCTGGGCTGGCATCAGCACCTCGTTCCTGTCATTGCTTTTTCGCTTCACCAGCCAGCAGCTCGCGAAGTTCATAGACAAGATCCAGCGCCTCACGCGGTGCCATCAAGTCAGGGTTGGCAGCGGCCAGGCGCGCCCGCAGCGCGTCCTCTGCCGCGACCTGTGCCGTTGCCTGTGCAACCATAGCTGTATCTGCCGAAAAATCATGTTCAAATAACGGCAAGTCAACTGCCAGCTTGCCAGCATCGATCACACCATGGCCGCCAGCCTCCATCTCGGCAAGCAGCGCCTGCGCCCGGCTGATCACCGCTGCGGGCAGGCCGGCAAGGCGCGCCACATGAACCCCGTATGACCGGTCGGCAGCCCCGTCAATCACCTGGTGCAGAAAGATGATCTCGCCCTGCCATTCACGCACCTTCATCGAATGACAGGACAGCCTGTCGAGGCTGTTTCGCAGATTTGTCAGTTCGTGATAATGCGTTGCGAATAATGTCCGGCAGCTGTTGCGCTCATGAAGATGCTCCAGCGATGCCCAGGCAATCGACAGCCCGTCATAGGTCGCCGTGCCGCGGCCAATCTCGTCGAGAATGACAAATGAGCGTTGTGTGGCACGGTTCAGTATGGCAGCGGTTTCCACCATCTCAACCATAAAGGTTGACCGGCCGCGCGCCAGATCATCGGCTGCACCCACCCGGCTGAACAGCCGGTCAATCACCCCGATCCGCGCCGCTGTTGCCGGCACGAACATGCCTGCCTGCGCCAGAATGGCGATATGGGCGTTCTGCCGCAAGAATGTCGATTTGCCGGCCATATTGGGTCCGGTAATCAACCATAGATCGCCGGCATCACCCAGCTGGCAATCATTCGGGATAAAGCTGTCACCGGGTGCCAGCATCGATTCGACAACCGCGTGGCGCCCCCCCTCAATATGAAACAGAATGTCATCGCTGACCTCTGGCCGGCAATAATTGCGGCTGGTCGCAATCACCGCTGATGCGGTGGCCACATCAAGACGCGCCAGCGCCGCCGCTGCATGGCCGAGCTTTTCGGCCGATGCCAGCGCGATCTCCCGCAGCCTGTTGAAAATGTCTGTCTCGCGTGCCAGTGCCCGGTCAGCCGCCGAAGACAGATCGCGCTCCAGCTCGGCAAGGGCGGTTGTGGTGAAACGCACCGCCTGCGCCGTCGTCTGGCGATGGATGAACCGGTCATCCTGCATCAGCTTGTCAGCATGCGTGCTGCGCACGTCGACATGATAGCCAAGCACGTTGTTGTGCTTCACCTTCAGCGATGCAATGCCAGTCGAGGTGCAATAATCCTGCTGCAGGGCTGCAATCAGCCGGCGGCTTTCATCGCGCAGGGTGCGCAGCTCGTCCAGCGCGCTGTCATAGCCCTGCCGGATAAACCCGCCGTCACGCGCCAGCAATGGCAGATCATCGCCCAGCGCCGGGGCCAGATCATCGGCCACAGGGGCAGCCGTCATTATCGCATCATACAGCACTGGCAAATCCTCGGGCGCGGCCAGTGCGGATTGCGCCAGTCCGGATTGCGCCAGTGAGGATTGCGCTCCTCCGGCATCGGCCACCAGTTCAGCCCCGGCCAGCATACCGCGCGCCAGCGCATCAAGATCGCGCGGCCCGCCATGCCCCAGCGACAGGCGGGACAGCGCCCGATCGATATCGGGAATGGATTTCATACTGACCCGCAGCTGATCACACAGATCACCCGCCGCGGCAAACCAGGACACCAGATCAAGCCGCCGGTTGATCACCGCAGATTCGGCAAGTGGCGCGGCAATCCGCTGGGCCAGCAGGCGCGCACCAGCAGCAGTCACCGTATGGTCGATGGCAAACAGCACGCCGCCTTGGCGCTCCCACGACCGGCAGTCACCGTCTGGTCGATGGCAAACAGCAGGCTGCCTTTGCGCTCACCCGACAAGGTGCGGGTGATTTCCAGCGATCTTCGGGTCGCCGGATCAATCTCCATATATCCGGTTTCAACGACTGGCTGCAGCGGGCGCAGCCGTGGCAGATTGCCTTTTTGTGTCAGGTCCATATAGGCCAGCAACGCGCCTGCCGCGCTTGTCATGGCGCGCGAGAATTGCCCGAATCCGTCAAGACTGCTGGTCCCAAAATAGTCGCAGAGCGCCCGGTTGCCGGCAGTGGAATCAAACAGCGATGGCGCCTGTTCAGTGCAACATATGCGCAACTGCGCAACCGCATCGGGCACATCCATGCCGGCCGGGAACACCAGTTCGGCCGGGTTCAGCATCGATAACAAGCCCTCGAACCGATCCTCGTCAACCTCCTGAACTGCAAAGTCGCCGGTCGAGATATCCGCCCATGCCACCGCCATCCTGTCGCCCGACCGGCCCATCGCCGCCAGGTAATTATAGGCCCGCGGCACCAGCAGATCATCTTCGGTCAGTGTGCCGGGGGTCAGAATGCGAATCACCTCGCGGCGAAGTGGCCCCTTGCCGCCGCGCTTTTTCTGCTCAGCCGGATCTTCGACCTGCTCGCAAATGGCCACCCGGTGGCCAGCCCCGATCAACCGCGCCAGATAGCCGTCGACCGAATGTACCGGCACCCCGCACATCGGGATATCATCGCCGTCAGATTTGCCGCGTTTGGTCAGCGTAATGCCCAGAACCGAGGCGCCGATTTCTGCATCCTCGAAAAACATCTCGTAAAAGTCACCCATCCGATAGAAAAGCAGGCTGTCAGGGTGCGCAGACTTGACGCTCATATACTGGGCGATCATCGGCGTCAGCGACTTTACTTTTGCGCGCGCTGGTGTTGATAATGACTGCGTCATGTCGGTCCTTTTACGTTTGGCAGGCATGATAGCAAGTCCGAATCGAGATGGTATCTAAATCCGGCAGCCTGGACCAACGCCGGATGAACAGCCGCCATACAACATATAAAGAAAACAACGGTGTCATGAGCAGCAAAAAAAACAAGCTTGATCAGGAGGCATTGGCCTTCCACGCGTCAGGCCGCCCCGGCAAGCTTGAAATCACAGCAACCAAACCCCTGTTAAGCCAGCATGATCTGTCGCTGGCCTATTCACCCGGCGTGGCGGCCCCGTGCCTTGCCATCGAAAAAGACCCTGACGCCGCCTATGACTATACGGCAAAGGGCAACCTGATCGCCGTGATCTCCAACGGCACCGCCGTTCTGGGGCTTGGCGATATTGGCGCTGCCGCCTCAAAGCCGGTGATGGAAGGCAAGGCCGTCCTGTTCAAGAAGTTTGCCGATATCGACGGGCTGGACCTGGAAGTTGATACCAATGACACCGACCGGTTTGTCGATACGGTGGCGCTTCTCGCGCCCACATTCGGCGGCATCAATCTTGAAGATATCAAGTCACCGGAATGTTTCATCATTGAACAGCAGCTTCGTGAAAAGCTGGATATTCCGGTGTTTCACGATGATCAGCACGGAACGGCAATCATCGCTGCCGCCGGCCTGATCAACGCCCTGCATCTGACCGGCCGCAGCTTCAGGGATGTCAAAGTCGTCTCGAACGGCGCGGGCGCGGCATCGATCGCCTGTGTCGAGCTGATCAAGTCCATGGGCGTACCTCACGAGAATGTGATCCTTGTCGACCGGTCCGGGGTGATTCATGAAGGCCGCGAGGCATCGATGAACCAGTGGAAATCCGCGCATGCTGTCCGCACCGATGCGCGCACGCTGGAAGATGCCATGAAAGGTGCCGATGTCTTTCTGGGGCTATCGGTTGCCGGCGCGCTGAGCGCGGAGATGGTGCAGTCAATGGCTGACCGGCCAATCATTTTCGCGATGGCAAACCCGGTGCCAGAAATCATGCCGGAAGAGGCAAAATCGATCAAAATCCCTACGTCCCGATGCGATTATCGCGACCGGCAGGTCCGATTACCCGAACCAGGTCAATAATGTTCTGGGCTTTCCCTATATCTTCCGCGGTGCGCTCGATGTCAGGGCCAGCAAGATCAATGAAGAGATGAAGATCGCCGCGGCCGAGGCTATCGCAATGCTGGCGCGTGAGGATGTGCCCGATGCTGTGGCTGACGCCTATGGCGGCGAAGCGTTGCAGTATGGTGAGGATTACATCATCCCGGCACCCTTTGACCCGCGCCTGATTTCTGCTGTGTCATCCGCCGTTGCCGAGGCCGCCATGAAAAGCGGCGTTGCCCGAAAGCCGATTGAGGATATCGCCCGCTATCAGCGCGATCTGTCAGCCCGTCTTGATCCGACAGCCTCGACGCTGCAGGGCATCTTTGACCGGATCAGCGCGCAGAAAAAACGCGTTGTCTTTGCCGAAGGTGAGGAAGAGAAAGTCATTCGCGCGGCGCTGTCCTTTCGCAATGCCGGCTATGGCGATCCGATCCTTGTCGGGCGCGAACACCGCATTCGCGAAACGATTGAACGCCTTGGCCTTGAAGGGGCAGAGGATCTGCCGATCACCAACGCCAAGATTTCGGATCATAACGAGACCTATATCGATTTTCTGTATGAGCGCCTGCAACGCAAGGGTGCGCTGCGACGGGACTGCCAGCGCATGGTCAATCTCGACCGGAATGTATTTGGCGGCTGTATGGTGCTGATGGGGCATGCCGACGCGCTGGTTACTGGCGTCACGCGGTCCTTCAAGCCAAGCTTTGATCATGTCACCCGCGCCATTTCGCCAAAGACCGGCAAGGCCTTTGTTGCCACATCAATGATCGTATCGCGCGGGCGGACTGTCTTTATTGGTGATGTGTCGGTGCATGAACGCCCGAATGGCGCGCAGATTGCCGATATTGCCGAGGCCATTGCCGACAAGGCGAAACAGATGGGCCACACCCCGCGTGTTGCCATCCTGTCCTTCACCAATTTTGGCAGCCCGGGCTCCGATATTGCCGAAGAGGCGCGCAAAGCCATCGAGATTCTTGACCAGCGGGCACCTGATTTCGAATATGACGGCGAAATGTCAGCCGATGTGGCGCTTGATTATGAACTGATGAAGCAGCGCTATCCGTTCTGCCGCCTGTCAGGCCCGGCCAACATTCTGGTGATGCCGGGGCTGCATTCGGCAAACATCTCGTTTGAACTGATCCAGAACCTGACTGAAGGCTCGGTCATCGGGCCGATCATGCTTGGGGCTGAAAGACCGTTCCAGATTGTCCAGATGGGCGCATCGGTCACCGATCTTGTGCAGGCGGCGGCACTTGCGGCTTATGAGGCACTTCGCTGACCGGGCCCGATCGATCAGGTCCTAGCCGACAAGGCCTGCGTCTGCGAGGGCGGCCAGATTCTGGTCCGGGCGGGCCCCAATATGTGAAATCACTTCACCAGCGGCAATGCTGGCGATAACGCCTGACTCGCGCACACCATACCCGTTGGTGCGCCCGAACAGGTAACCGGCGGCAAACAGATCACCGGCGCCGGTTGTATCCGTCACCGCACCCAGCGGCATCGCGTCAACCTCGTGCCGGTCATCGCCGCGCGCAACAAACGCACCCTCCGCACCGCGCGTGATCACCACTTCAGCGATATCGGCGCACAGCGCATCGCGCGCTGCATTGCCATCCAGCTGACACAGGCTGGTGGCCTCTTCCTCGTTTGCAAACAGAATATCAACATGGTCACGGCAGAATGTGGACAGGGCATCGCGGTGCCGTTCGGCACACCACGGGTCTGACAGCGACAGGGAAATGCGCGTGTCATGGCGCTCTGCCAATGTAGCGGCGCGCTGAAAAATGTCCGGGCCGGCCGGCGCATCGAACAGATAACCCTCAAGATAGATGATATCGGCAGCAGCAACATCCTGCTCGTTGATATCATCTGGCTGGAACTCGATGCACGCCCCCAGATAGGTGTTCATTGAACGCGAGGCATCGGGCGTTACAAGAATGATAGATGATGCAGTTGGCGCACCATCCACCTGCGGCCTGGCTCCAAAATGCACGCCCGCGGCGCGAATATCGGTAATAAAACTGTGGCCAAGCGTATCATCATGCACGCGGCCGGTAAAACCGGCAGACCCGCCAAGTGCCACAATGCCCACCGCTGTATTTGCAGCGGACCCGCCAGATATTTCCTGCGGCGCATCCAGCGCGGCATATAGCGTCGCCGAGCGGTCTGCATCAACAAGATTCATCATGCTCTTGCCGATGCCCTGATGATCAAGAAAGGCATCGTCACAACGGGCGAAAATATCAACGATGGCATTACCAACGGTCAGTACATTCAGCTTCGCCGACATCAGATCCTCATGAATTTCGAGTTACAAAGCCGCGAACCTAGACAAGTCGGCCCGTGGCGGCAAGCCGTAACTGACATCACCCGATTGGGATTCGCCCACTCCGGACAAGCACGCCCGGAATTAGACCACCCGGAATTGAACCA
>ERZ802826.451-NODE-451-length-12931-cov-30.8_pt1 | contig 12931 bp, 16 predicted proteins | sample MGYA00345651_ERZ802826 | MGnify/ENA primary metagenome ERZ802826 (study PRJEB30503, sample SAMEA104212371) | marine metagenome | biome: Westerlies Biome; feature: [SRF] surface water layer (ENVO:00010504) within the epipelagic zone...; material: water (ENVO:00002006)...
CTTCGCAAGTGTTTCCAATAGTGTTGTTTCAGCAACACGATATTGACTATCTTTTGAGGTTCCAAGATTTTCAATCTTGAAATCTTTCATCTCTTTTTCCGACATTGCAGCCTCAACGTCAGGTTTGATTCCATTTTCATGGATATCAGTGCCGTTCGGAGTCAGGTATTTGGCAATGGTCACCGTCATCCCTGAGCCATCGGACAATCCACGAACAGCCTGAACAAGGCCTTTACCGAAGGTTTTTTGACCGACGAGTTGAGCTCGCTTGTTCTCCTGCAATGCACCAGAAAGAATTTCACTCGCGCTTGCTGATCCTTGGTCAATCAGCACAACCATTGGCTTATCGGTGATGGCACTACCGGTAGCCCGACGCACATCCCGAATTCCCTCCCGCGTTCTTGTGCTGACGATTGTTCCCTCGTTCAACCACTGACGAGCAATGTCAATGCTGGCCTCAAGAAGTCCGCCCGGATTACTGCGTAGATCAAGGACATACCCCTGAGCATCCTGCTCTTCGAGGTCCTGAATCGCCGCCCGCATTTCACGGGACGCATTGGCATTGAATTGTTTTAATCGGATATAGCCAATTTTACTGCCGTTAGCTGAAGTATTCAGGGCTTTTTTGACGGCATTGATTTCGATCCGCGCACGGGTCAGCGGAACATTGAGGACATCACCCTTGCGACGAAGTCCCAGAATGACCTCGGTTCCTTCCGGTCCGCGGATCAGCTTGACCGCATCCTCTGTGGTCATGCCCTTGGTTGGAGCCCCGTCAATGCTGACGATCACGTCTTTGGGTTGAACTCCAGCACGGGATGCCGGCGTCCCCTCGATCGGGGACACAACGATCAGCTCCTTGGTGTCCTTATCCAAACTCAGCTGGATGCCGACCCCCATCAGCTCTCCTGAAGTGTCGATCCGCATTTCCTTGAATTCCTTGGGATCAAGAAAGCGCGTGTAGGGGTCATCCAGGCTGGACAACATCCCCTTGATCGCTTCGTATGACTCTTCGTCTCCGGCATAGGACTTGGCCAGCAGATCCTTACGCAGCTGACGCCAGCGAGCATCGCTGTAGGCGCCGGTGGAATCGAGGTAATCCCTGAAAACGATCTGCCAGACCTGATCGATCACCTCCTTGGGGCTATCGGTGATTGCACCGCCGCTCGCCCCCGTCAGACCAAGGCTCGGACCTGCCATCGAAACGGCCATGCCCCCCAGTCCCAGCATCAGCAGAAGCGGACCGGAACGCAGAACGCCGCGCAAACCTTTGGCGCTTGGCATGGCCTTACAAACCTGATTCTTCACACTAACGAGATCAGGCCGGCTCCACCCAGCGCCCGTCCTCCTTGATCAACTGGATCAAAGCGTTGACGCCCTCCTCTTCGGGCACCTTGCGGATCTCGTCTCGTCCCCGGTACAGCGAAATGACACCCGGTGTCTTCCCGACATAGCCATAGTCCGCATCCGCCATCTCACCCGGGCCGTTGACAATGCAGCCCATCACGGCGATGTCGAGTCCTGTGAGATGGGACGTCGCGTCTCGCACCTTGTGCAGCACCTCCTCGAGGTTGAACAGGGTGCGGCCGCAGCTGGGGCAGGCCACGTACTCGACCATGGTCTTGCGCAGTCCAAGGGATTGCAGGATCGAGTAACAGACGGGGATTTCCCGTTCCGGAGCCTCGGTTAACGACACCCGGATGGTGTCGCCAAGGCCATCGGCGAGCAGGGTCGCGATCCCCGCCGTGCTCTTGACGCGGCCGTAATCACCATCACCGGCTTCGGTGACACCGAGGTGAAGGGGGTAGTTGAACCCCTCCTTGTCCATCGTGTCCGCCATCAAGCGATAGGCCGCCAACATCACCGGCGCCCTCGACGCCTTCATCGAAATCACGATGTTGTGGAAGTCGAGCTCATCGCAGATGCGCACGAATTCCATCGCCGACTCCACCATCCCCTTGGGGGTATCGCCGTAGGTGAACAGCATCCGCTCCGCCAGGGAGCCGTGGTTCACACCGATGCGGAGGGCTTTGTTCTGATCCCTCAACAGGGTGACCAAAGGTTCGAAGGTCTCGCGGATCCGCGCACCAATGGCCGCGAATTCCTCATCGGTGAACTCCTGACGGTTGGGATCCGGCTTGTCAAAGACGAACAACCCGGGGTTGATGCGCACCTTGTCGACGTGCTGCGCCACTTCCATGGCGATCTTGACGCCGTTGTGGTGAACGTCGGCCACCAACGGCACCATGCATCCACGGGCGCGAACGGCGGCACGGATCTCACCCATCGCCCGGGCATGGGCCATCGATGGCGTGGTGACACGCACGATTTCACTGCCGGCTTCCGCCAGTCGGACGATGCCAGCGACGGCCGCATCGATGTCCAGGGTGTCCTCATTGATCATCGACTGCACCACCACGGGGTGGTCACTGCCGATCGCGACATCACCCACCATCACGGTGCGTGTGATGCGGCGATGGATCTGGGTGTCGTAACGCCGATCCAGGGCGGTCATGGCGGGCCAGGCCGAGAGCGCGTCAACGTTCGCACAGTCGCTGCTGGACTGCGCTGAGATCACTCCGGGTCAGGGCCGTGGGTGCATCGGAGGCCTTGGAGGGATTGCGCAACAGATACGAGGGATGAAAAATCGGCATCACATCCCGGCCATCCCAGCTGAGCCATTGCCCCCGGAGCTGGGTCATGCCGCCTTTGATGCCCAGCAGGCTCTCCACGGCAGTGGCGCCCAGCAGGACGATCACCCTGGGATTCACCTGATCGATCTGTCGATCCAGCCAGGGTCTGCAAGCCGTCAATTCCGCCCGTTTCGGTCGGCGGTTCTGTGGAGGACGGCACTTCACTGCATTGCAGATGTAGAGGTCGCTCTCTGGATTCAGGCCAACCTCCAGCAGCAGGCGATCCAGCAGCTGTCCGGATCGTCCGACAAAGGGCTGGCCCAGGGCATCTTCGCGGGCACCCGGTGCCTCACCGATCAACATCAATGGTGCTGTCGCTGCACCGCGGCTGATCACCACCCGTTCACGCGTCAGGGCCAGATCACAGGCGGTGCACTGCTCACAGTCACGCAGCTCCAACATCGCCATCAGGAGGTCGCACGGGGAAAGGGTTGCACCACGAGCACGGGATTGCCCTCGGGATCAGCCAGCCAGACCTCGGCACCAAAGGCCTCCAGCCGAGCCGGCTCGATCAGTGAGGCCCCCAGGGCAATCCAGGCGGGCAACTGCTGCTGCAGATGCTCCAGGGGGGCTTGACTGGGCGCTAGGCGTAGGCAGGGGGCCAGGGCCCGACCCCGCAGCGGGAACGGCCGCTGACGGGATGGCCTGTAGATCTCCAGACGACAACCTCCAACCGGTTCAACAATCCAGTGGGAGCGAGAAAAGCCTTGTTTTTGTGGGCACTCCAACAAGGCGGCATAAAAACCGGCTAATCGCTGCGGATCCTCTGCCGCCAGCACCCAGCTCAGGTTGGTGGAGCTCATGACAGGAGAACAAACAAGGTTGTCTGGGACACCACGTGAGGCAGGATGTGATCTTTACGCGTGCCGCGGGGAGGTGCGTTGCCGATGCCACGCCCTCCAGAACTCTCCGCACGGGCCGTGGCCCTGAAGCCGTCACTGACGCTAGCCATCGGAGCCCAGGCCAAGGCGTTGCAGCGAGCCGGGCGAGACATCTGCAGCCTCAGTGCCGGTGAGCCGGATTTCGACACGCCTGACTTCATTGTTGAGGCCACACGGCAAGCCCTGCGTGATGGCATCACCCGCTACGGGCCGGCGGCTGGCGACCCCGAGCTCCGGGCAGCCGTTGCGGAGAAGTTGTCGAGCGGCAATGGAATCGCAACCAGCCCCGAACAGGTGCTGATCACCAACGGCGGCAAGCAGGCGATCTACAACCTGTTTCAGGTGCTGCTGAATCCTGGCGATGAGGTGTTGCTGCCCGCTCCTTACTGGCTGAGCTACCCGGAGATGGCGGCACTGGCCGGTGCCAAGGTCAAGCTCATTCCCACCCAGGCCGGGGAGGGATTCCGTCTCGATCTCACAGCTGTGGAGGCAGCGATCAGCCCTCGCAGTCGCCTTCTGGTGCTGAACTCCCCCGGCAACCCCACAGGGCGGGTGATGGAGCGCCAGGAGCTGGAAGGCGTGGCGGAGCTGGTGCGCCGTCATCCCCAGTTGCTGGTGATGAGTGATGAGATCTACGAGTTCCTGCTGGCGGAGGGGGAACAGCACCACAGCTTCGCGGCGATCGCGCCGGATCTCGCCGATCGCTGTTTCACCGTCAATGGCTTCGCCAAAGGCTGGGCCATGACGGGCTGGCGGCTGGGCTACCTCGCCGGACACCAGGACGTGATCAAGGCTGCCGCTGCGCTGCAGAGCCAGAGCACCAGCAATGTCTGCAGCTTTGCCCAGCGAGGGGCCCTTGCTGCCATTCAGGGCCCGCGTGATTGCGTTTCAGCGATGGCGGAGAGCTACAACCGCCGCCGGCAGCTGCTCACGGAAGGGTTGCAGGGCATTGAAGGGATCACCCTCGTTGAACCAAGGGGTGCTTTTTATGCCTTCCCGCAGTTGCCGGAATCGGCTGGTGGTTCGATGGACTTCTGCCGTCGCGCCCTCGAGCAGGCGGGCCTCGCCGTCGTCCCCGGTCTGGCCTTCGGAAACGACCGCTGCATTCGTCTGTCCTGCGCTGTGTCCCGTGAGACGATCAGGGATGGTCTGTCACGGCTGACGCAGCTGCTGGGCGAGACCTGAGCTGTTCCGATTCGACGTTTGACTTGATGCCAGGACGAGAACAACCGGCCGTGAAGGTCGCCGGTCTCATCACCGGTGTTGCCCTTGCGGCCGCCATGGGTAGCTGCAGCAGTGCACCACCCTCCGCAGAACAGGTTCTCAGGATCGGCGCCATCCCGGATCAGAACCCCGAGAAGTTGAACCGTCTCTACGGATCCCTCTCGGACGAACTGAGTGATTCCCTCAATGTGGCGGTGCGGTACGTACCCGTCAGCAACTACGCGGCCGCCGTCAGCGCCTTCCGCAGCGGCAGTCTTGATCTGGTCTGGTTTGGTGGGCTCACCGGTGTGCAGGCCCGTCTGCAGACCCCAGGGGCCACGGTGCTGGCCCAGCGAGACATCGATGCCGAGTTCACCAGTGTGTTCATCGCCAACGGAGCCAGCGGACTCCGGCCCATCACCAGTGCCGATCAACTGGTGCAGCTGAAGGGCCGCCGTCTGGCCTTCGGTTCCGAAAGCTCCACCTCCGGTCGGCTGATGCCCCAGTACTTCCTCGGGGAGAGCGGCGTCACCATGGCCGATCTGGCGGGAGGTGCCCCCGGCTTCAGCGGCAGCCACGACGCCACGATTGCTGTGGTCGAGAGCGGGGCCTATGAGGTGGGTGCCCTGAACGAACAGGTCTGGCGCAGCAATGTGGACGAAGGCCGCGTGGATACCGACAAGGTGGCCGTGATCTGGAGGACTCCGCCCTACGTGGATTACCACTGGGTGGCCCGGCCCGATCTGGATGCGCGCTTCGGTGAAGGATTCACCGATCGTGTGCAGAGTTCCCTGCTGTCGCTGACACCCGCAACGGAACGGGGTGCCTTGGTTCTTGAGTTGTTCGGTGCCAAGCGGTTCATCCCAGCTCAAAACGACGACTACGCCAAGATCGAAGCGGTGGGCCGTCAGCTGGGCAAAATCCGCTGATGGCTGTGCTGGAGCTGCGCCGGGCTGGGCTGACCGGTCGGCTCCAACCCCTCGACCTCACCATTGATCATGGGGAGAGAACTGTCCTGCTGGGGCGGAGCGGGGCCGGCAAGTCCAGCCTGATCGGACTCTGCAACGGCAGCCTGTCCCCTGATCAGGGCCGTGTGCTCTGGCGAGGACACGACCTGCAACGCTGCCGCCCAGCCCAGCGCCGGCAGATCGGAACGCTCTGGCAGGACCTCAGGCTCGTGGAGGAACTGACCGTTCTCCAGAACATCAACACCGGTGCCCTCGGCCGCCATTCACTGCTCTGGGGCCTGCGCAACCTGTTGCAGCCACTGGAACCCGAGCTTGGAGACGCCATCCTGCGCCAGGTCGGACTCAGCACCGTGTTTCGCGATCAACGGGTGGCAGGGCTCTCAGGCGGTGAGCGCCAACGGGTGGCCCTGGCACGACTGTTGCGGCAGCAACCGACGCTGGTGCTGGCGGATGAACCCTTGTCGGCCCTCGACCCGCGCCTGGCGAATGATGTGCTCAACCTGCTGCTGAAGCAGCCGTCCTGCATGGTCAGCCTGCACCGGCCCGACCTGATGCAGCGTTTCCAACGGGTGCTGGGACTGCGGCAGGGTGAACTGGTGCTGGACGCCCCCCCCTCAGCCATCACCGAAGCAACCCTGGCATGGCTTTACAGCGAGGACTGACGCCAGCTCCCGCACTGATGGCTCTGGCTCCAGCGCTGGTTTTGCTGCCTCTTGGAATGGTGCTGTTGCACGATCTCCATGGCGGTGGAGCCGAACAGATCGGTCGCTTCTGGTTGGCGGCCCTGCAACCATCCCTGGAGCCGTCACTGCTGAAGCATCAGCTCATGGGGCTGCAGATCACAGCCCTGACGGCTCTCCTGGCCTGGAGCTTGAGCAGTCTGATTGGACTGATCCTTGGGCTGATCTGTTCCACCACGATCTGGTCCACGCTGATGGGGCGGCGCTGGCCGGCCCTGGTGGTGCGGCGTGGCCTGGCGCCATTGCGATCAATCCATGAACTGATCTGGGGGTTGTTGTTGCTTCAGCTGTTCGGCCTGAACGGCTGGGTGGCCGTGCTGGCCATTGTTCTTCCCTATTCGGCACTTCTGGCCAGGGTTCTGGCAGACCAGCTGGATCGCCATGAACCACCGGCTCTCGTCGCCCTGCAATGCGCCGGTGTACCTGCCGTGATCAATCTGTGCACCAGCCTGATGCCGCCCGTCGCCACAGCGTTGCGTGACCACATCGGCCATCGCCTGGATTGTGCCCTGCGATCCGCCCTGCTGCTGGGCATCTTCGGCCTTGGGGGATTGGGAACCGAGCTGATGCTCAGCCTGCAATCCCTGCGCTTTCGTGAACTCTGGAGCGGCTTGTGGCTGATGGCGCTGCTGCTGGCGGCGGTGAATCTGATAATCCGGCGCCTGTCCGCCCGCCATGGCCTGGTGCTGTTGGCACTGATGCTGCCGCTGGTCACGCCGTTGTGGAGCAGCGGGTTGAACCACGATCTCTCAGCACCCAGCTGGGTTGAGGGGGCTCCGTGGCCTTCACCCGCACTGTGGAGTGAAGGCCTGAGCCAGGCATGGATGGAGACGCCATGGCTGGAGCTGATTGGTGGCACCCTCCTGATCACCCTGCTGGCCTCCGGAGTTGCCATCGGCCTGCCACCGTTGCTGCGGTTGATCGCTCCAGGGCCTGTTGCGGGCTGGGTCCTGAAAGCGGGCTGGACGCTGATGCGATTGTTGCCGCCACCCCTGACGGCGTTGTTGCTCATGCTGGCCAGCAAACCGACCCTGGCCGTGGCGGCGTTGGCCTTGGGCCTGCACCACAGCGGTGTGATGGGGCTGGTGCTGGAGGACGGGCTCGAGCGCGTGGATGTCCGTGACCAACAGGCCATGGTTGCCCTGGGCGCTCCGCCCCGCTCCGCCTGGTTGTTCGGTGTGTTGTCGCCAGCGAGTCAGCGCTATCTCGCCTACGCCGCTTACCGCAGTGATGTGATCCTCCGGGATACGGCCGTCGTCGGTCTGGTGGGGGGAGCCGGCCTGGGGTGGCAGCTGATGGAGGCACTGTCCTCCTTTTACTGGCCACTGGTGGCCTGGTTGGTCATGGTTTATGCCGCGTTGACGTTGCTCGGCGAGCTGGTCTGTGAACGGCTCCAGGAGGCGGCATGAAACCCAAGCAGCTGCTGGTGATCGGGGATAGCGGGGTGTACGGCTGGGGAGATCGAGAGGCCGGGGGATGGTGCGAGCGTCTGCGCAGGGACTGGATGCAGCTGCCGGCGGCTCCGGTGATTTACCCCTTGGGCATCCGTGGCGATGGATTGGAACGGGTGGCCGCTCGCTGGCGGAGCGAGTGGCAGTGTCGCGGCGAGCTGCGGCGGCAGACCCCGGAGGGGGTACTGCTGGCCGTCGGACTCAACGACACCGCACGGGTGGGCCGGCCGGATGGTCGCCAGCAACTGAACCTTGAGGCCTATGGCTTCGGCATGGGGCAGCTGCTCAACGAGATGAAAGCGGAGACGCAGGTGCTGGTGATCGGTCTGACGCCAGTGGATGAGCACGTCATGCCCTTTGCTGACTGTCTCTGGTACAGCAATGAGGATGTGGCGGCCCATGAAGCCGTGTTGGCCGAAACCTGTCGCGACGCCGACATCCCCTTCCTGCCACTGCACCGATCCATGCTGGAGGAGCCGGACTGGCTGACCTGGATGGAACCCGATGGCCTTCATCTCAATGGCGAGGGGCACCACTTCATCCACCGGCGAATCCGCAGCTGGACGGCTCTGCAGACCTGGGCGGGATTGTTTCCTCTTACCACAACAACGCCTGTCCTTGGGTGACTGACGCCACGCGAATCTCTAATATCTCCGAACCCTGATATTCGGATGTGGTGGCCGATCGTTCCTTCGAGCAAACAACAGGACAGCCCTTTGCACAGCAGCCTCCTGCTCAGCGGAAGACCACCCTCAAGTGGGACGACAACGGTGAACTCACTTCGATCGACATGGCCCGCATCATTGATCGCCTGACCCAGCCGGAGCTGAATCGCTGCGACCTGGACACCCCCTGAGCCTCAGCTGGGCGCCATGCTCGCCTTCGCCTCGGCGTAGAAGCTGAGGTCGATGCTGCTGCGGCCAGCTTCGCTGGCCATCGACTCAACCCGCCGGCGAACGGCAGGGCGAACGAAGAACGGCACGTCCTTCTTCAAGGCTGCCAAGGCCTCCGGTTGCCAATCCATGGGTCAGAGCTGTTCAACACCGCGACCATATCCGGCACCTTCGTGCCGGAATCAGGCACCCAGGTGGGCGGTCGCAGAACCCGAAACAACAAACGCTGAAGACAGTTGCTTCAGCACCATGACCACATCCGGATGGCAGCGGCGCGAGCTGCGGCGGACTCTTCCCCCTGCAGTTCGCCAACGCAACATCAAGGTTCTCAATCACCTCGGCATCGCCGGGATGATTGCCTCGCGCCAGACCCGACGGGGACCAGAGGAGCGGGACGATCTCGAGCAGGAGGCCCGTGTTGGGCTGATTCGTGGCTGGGAGCGGTTTGATCCCCGGCGCGGTTTCAAAGCCTCAACATTCCTGAGCACGGCCGCCAACGGACAGGTGCTTCACTTCCGGCGCGATCGGGCCGGCACGATTCGGGTGCCCTGGCGGCTGCGGGACACCTATGTGAAAGGCCAGGCGATGCAGCAGGAGCAAATGCAACGAGGTGGGCCGGCCCTGTCGGACGCTCAGCTGGCCGACGCTCTCAACATCACGGTTCAGCGCTGGCAGGAAGCCTGCAGCAGTCAGCAAGCACAACGCACAGCGCCCATCAGCGCCATCCACGAGCAGGCCAGCAACCCGGGGAACGACGATCTGGAGGACCGCTGGCTGGACCGTGCCCTGGCGTTGCTGAAGCCACAGCAACGGCAGCTGCTGCAGCGGCACTTCATCGAAGGGGACAGTGTGCGGCGAATCGCATCAGCCACCGGCGTGCCGCAACACCAGCTGCGCAAGTCCATCCGTAACGCGATCGAGCTCTTGCAGCACTGGGCGGAGCAGGACGGTCTGCTGCCGCTCAGATCCTGCCGCCAAGCCACAGCATCGCCATAACGGCGGCCAGCAAGGTCTGCAGAGCATTCACCAGTTCATTGCTCAACCAGCGGAACCGATCCTGTGCGAGGGCCCCAAGCAGGCTCTCCGCCAGGGTGGCCAGGAGACCGATCAGCATCACCACCAGGCTGACGCTGATCGATGGCAGCAGTTGCAGCTGCCACATCACCAGGGTCATCAGCACGCTGCCGGCGGCACTGGCCAGGGTTCCCGCCAGGCTGATGGCTCCTTCCGTGCCAGGCGGCACGGAACGCAGGGTTGTGATCAGCACCGGCCGGCGGCCCCAGCGCTTGCCGATTTCGCTGCCGAAGGTGTCGGCCAGCTTGGCGGCAAAACTTGCCGAGAATCCAACCAACAGCAGTGACCTCGGTTCAACACCCGCGCCGATCAGCAGCGCCAGACATGCACCGGTGGCTGCCGATCCCCAGACATTTTCCGGTCCACGGCGGCCGCCTCGGGCCTCCGCCAGACCACGCTCCTGCTTCTCGCGCAGCCCGACCCGGGTCACCAGGCTGCCCAGCACCAGATAGGCCACCACAGCCACCCATCCACGCCAGCCGAGACAACCCCAGAGAATCGTGCCCAGAGCACCCGCATGAACCCAGCCGGCAGGGGTGAGCAGAGGGGCGCGTTGGGCCACAGCAATCAGGACGGTGTTGAGCAGCAGGGCTTGAATCCAGATCATTGATGCCGTGTTGCAGTGCCGTAAGCAAAGGCCCTGAACAGGTCCTTGCATCGCAGAATCATCGCTGTTGTGAGTGGAACTCTCGGCATGCTGTTCAACCAGAACAAGGGCTTCTTCCTGACGCTCGACGAAACCGCCGAGCCGGTCAGCCTGGACCTGCCCGAAGCAGCCGCAGTTGAAGAGCCCGCTGCTGACGCGTCAGTGACTGAGCAGCCATCTCTTGTCTTGGCAGCCGTGGAAGCACCCGCCGCCAGCGAGGCCACGACCAGCGAGCCCAAGGCTGTTGCTGAGGTGGACACACCAGGAGCTGGGGCGCAGACCACCGCTGAAGCCATCGCTGCTGATCTCGCTGCGACCCAGGCAGCTCGTCCAGCCGTCGCAATGAGCACCTATGCCCCTGACAACCTCATGCCTGGCGCAGGGCTGATGGCTCGCAAACGTCGTCCGGGTGCCGGCATGAAGGGATTCATGACCATCGCCGGCGATCTGTTCAAAAGCTGATTGGCGTCAGGTTCATCCATCTCGCCACTGGACCAGTTCAACGCTGCCGCGCACGGCAGCCGTTGAGCTGCGCAGGATTGAGCTGCCCAGATGCACGGGGTGCCACCCCCTGGTGGTGAACAACTGATCCTCCGCGTCGCTCCACCCCCCCTCCGGACCAACCAGCAACCAGACCATGCCGTTGTCGTTGTCGTTGGTGGTCTGCTTTAGCCAGTCACTCAGTGCAGGTGTATCAGCACGGCGGGTGACACCCACGGCCACGGGGTCGCTGCTGTTGGGCCATTGAGCAAGGTTGCAGGCTGGTTTCAAGGTGGGCAACCACAGCCGTTCGCACTGCTCCACCGCCTCCTGCAGGATCGTGGCCCAGCGCTCGGGGCGATGCTCGGCCTGGGGCGTGGAGCGGTCGGCGCGAAGCGGCTGAATCTCATCCACGCCGAGTTCACAGGCCATGCGCAGCGCGTCCTCAAAGCCGCGGCGGATCAAGGCCAGGGCCAGACCCAGCCGCGGGACTCGGGCAGGCTCAATCTGATCGGCTGGCACCGAGACCTGTAGAGCATCAGCGCTGATCAACTGCGCCTTCCAGAGCGATCCGCAGCCATCGACCACGTCAATGGTGTCCCCAACGCGGCAACGCAGCACCCGTCGCAGGTAGTGCTGTTCGGAGCGTTCCAACGGGACGCTTGGATCGCCGGTCTCAACAGCTGCCAGACGCTGGGGTGCAATCAGCAGCCGTCGCCGCTCAGCCACCTGACGGGAAAAGACTGTCGGGGTGATCCTCCACAGGCCAATCCTCGTTGACACCGCCGATCACCACCTCTTCGATCTGCACCACATCCGTGTCGAGCTGACGCAGGGCATTGATCAGCACATCGATCCCGACGCCATCGCTGGTGCCCATATCGACCCAGCAACGGCCCCATTCGGCCTGATAGTCCAGCTGGCCCATGTTGTGCATCAACGCCGGCATGACCGAATCGGCTTCGTCGTTGTCGTAGGTCATCCAGCTGAGATCGGCGCCCTCCTCATGGACCTGAAGGTTTTCAGCGTTGAAGCCGCCGAGACGACCGATCACATACCAGCTGTCGAAGATGCCATCGACGTAATTGCGCTCCCCTTGACTCGGCGGTGAAGCGAAACGCAGCCAGATCCAGCAGTTGAACGGATCCACCTCGCGGAAACGAACGTCCATGGAGGGACCAGTGATGTGGGTTCATCATCGGTCAAGCTGAGGTCCATGCTGGAACTTCAGGCCCTCAACTACGCGCCGGCCACCGCTTCAGGGCCGTTGCTGAAGGATGTCGCCCTCAAGGCCGACATCGACCGGCCGGTGCTGGTGGCCGGAGCAAGCGGCAGCGGCAAGACCAGCCTGCTGGAAGTCATCGCCGGCCTCAGTGGCCAACAACGGGGCAGCATTCGTTGGAAAGGGCAGGAACTGAGCCAACGGCAGCGCCGCTGGCTCAGTGGCATGGTGTTCCAGTTCCCGGAACGCCATTTCCTGGGGTTGACCATCGCCCAGGAGCTGCGTCTTGGCCACAGGCGACTTAGCGGAGATCAACAGCAAGCTGCGCTGAACACAGTCGGACTGGCAAACATTCGACTGAGTGACGCACCGGAACGGCTCAGTGGCGGCCAGCAACGTCGCTTGGCCCTGGCGGTGCAACTGCTGCGGGGCGCAGAACTGCTGCTGCTGGACGAACCAACGGCTGGGTTGGACTGGTCCGTGCGCGCTGACGTGCTGAACCTGCTGAGCCAGCTCTCCAAGCAGCGGGTGCTGATCGTGGTGACCCATGAGCCGCAACTGTTCCACGACTGGAGCTGCGAGCGCTATCAACTGCGGAACGGCCGATTGGAACCGGTGACTACATTGCCCGCAGCTTGAAGGACAACCATGGCCGACCGCCTGGTGAGAGCGACGGCCGC
>ERZ802826.455-NODE-455-length-12812-cov-16.8724_pt1 | contig 12812 bp, 13 predicted proteins | sample MGYA00345651_ERZ802826 | MGnify/ENA primary metagenome ERZ802826 (study PRJEB30503, sample SAMEA104212371) | marine metagenome | biome: Westerlies Biome; feature: [SRF] surface water layer (ENVO:00010504) within the epipelagic zone...; material: water...
AGTATTTGTGCAATTGTTAATGCGCCTGAAGATGGGGGTCCCATTCCACATACTTCATATTCTCTATATTTTGTACATACAGGTTCTCTTTGAATCACCTTATAATCATGCATATCCTTAAGAGATAAAACTCCTGGATTAATACTAGCATTGTTAACAGTAGAAACAATATCATCGGCTAAAAAACCTTGATAAAAAACTTTAGATCCTTTTTTTGCAAATGCTTTAAGAGTTTCTGCATACTCTTTGTTATAATGAATATTCCCAGATTTTAGAGGGATATCATTTGGTAAAAAATATGTTTTTGTGTTTAAAAACTTACTCAAGGAACTCTTACTTCTTTTGATAGAGGAGCTAAGTTTTTTTGAAATAACAAAACCATTGTTTGATAAATTTATTGCATCTTTAAAGAGTAAAGACCACTCTATTTTACCCCATCTTTTATATGCTTCTTCAAGCAAAGCAGGAGTGCCGGGAGTCCCAACAGATTTGCCACCTACGACGGCATCAAAAAATTTTAATGGATTACCGTCAATATCTTGAAATGTATTTTCCTTAACTAGCAATGGAGCAGTTTCACGACCGTCCAATGTTATAACTTCTTTTGTTTCATTATCAAAATAAACTAGAAACGCACCTCCACCAAGACCAGAGGATTCTGGTTCCACCAAACCCAAAACCAACTGTGCTGATATCATCGCATCTGTAGCTGTTCCACCATTTTTAAGTATCTTAGCAGCAACCTCGGATGCCTGTATATTTGCTGTAACAACCATCCATTCATCTGAAATAACTGGGTTACCTTCTTTTTTAATTTTTTCAAATTCTCTTACAATTTTGAGATTAAACTTTTCTGATTTGTTGAGGTCTGACTTTTGATTACTATTCGCTACAAATGGAAATAATAAAAAAATAAATATTATTAATTTAAAATTAATAAGAAACATTATGTTCTCCAGAATTAAATTTGTAAATTTTTTTGTGATTCAATCCAGTTTTGAACTGTCTGTCCAATTATTACCATGCGGACTACTTGGGTCTCTCTATATACATAGTCTTTAATTGTTGAATAAGCTTTTGGTGACAAATTATGATTAAAAAATTCTTTAGATTTTAACTGCAAACCATTTTGATTTAGTTCAGTTTTAGTTTTTAATAATAAAGATTGAAGTGTGTCAGTCTTGTTAAGTGACTTAAGTTTTTTATTTATTATTTTAAGAAAAGATGGCCAATGAGCTAAATGTCTCCATAAGGTGGCAACATGTGATTTTTTTCCATTTGGGGCACATAAGCTATTAACATCGCATATTAAATCCCACGTATCATCATTAATTTGTTCTCTTTGCATTAGTTTTGGGAGTATAGGCCAATTGATCTTTTCATTGCTTGTAGTGTTAATAGTAATTTTAGGAAAATTTAATTTAATCATTGAATGCAGAGCTACCATGTTCATTCCATTAGAACGATTATAAGCTTTTAAAATTGTTAAAATTTGTTCCCAATCTTGACTAGTTAACCCACAATTTTCAAGTTCATCATTTTCTAAAGGTGATGGAAGAGGTAAGTCGATCTTGGATATGATAGCTTTTAACTTTTTTTCCACTTTTTCAGTTTGATAAATTGGTTTAGCCATTGACCAAACTGCTTCTAAGCTATCGTCAATATCTGCTAATCCTCTCCATATTGAAGTAACAAGAGGTATTTTCATTGTTTGCCTTATATCGAGAAAAATATCTGCAGTTAATCCAACAGCTTCATTTTCATCTATTGCTGAAACAGGGTCATAAGAAATATCAGAACTCATAATGATCCAGGCTTTTCAACTTGTTCCTTAAACCAGTTTAATATTTTTTGTCCATCCCAACAAACAACGCCAGGTTTTGAGAGTATTTCTTCAAAAGTCTCTCTAACATATTTAATTCGATGAGGAGATCCTGATAAATATGGATGCATGGCAAGTGCCATTACTTTCATATTATCTTCACTTTCTTCATAAATAGTCTCAAAATAATCTAAAGATCTATTTTTATAAACTTGAGATTCATGATGTTGAATTGCCATCATAACAATATCATGTATTTCATAATTATAAGGTAGAGCAGCAATTGGGCTTGTTTTGGTTTTAAGCCATACAGGTTGATCATCAAGAACCCAGTCTCCAATATATTCTATTCCATTTGAAGCAAGATGATCAATTGTATCATAAGTTTGTGTTAGCCCAGGTCCAAACCAACCTTTTGGATTGTATCCACAAAATTTACTTATCACTTGCATTGTTTTTTCAATACTTGCTGATTCATCTTCTAGTTTATGCATTGGAATTTGTTCATAAGCATGTGCATTAAACTCCCAATCATTGTCTAAGCATGCCTCAGCAACACGAGGATATTCAAGGCATGTTCGAGCGTTTAAAGTGACAGTTGGCTTTATTTTCAATTCCTCCAACATTTTTTTTATCCTCCAAAAACCAACGCGCATACCATATTCATGCCAACTCCAATTTGGAAAGTCTGGAAGTAGTGGAGACCCTTGTGGTGGGGTGATTATCATTCTTGCCATTGGTCGAATTATATCCCAAACTTCTAAAGCAAGAATTGGCCATATTATAACTCGAGCATTATTGGGTAATTTTAATGGTTCTCTGTCAATTATAGCAGAATAGGGTAGTCTTTCATTTGGGTGAATATTATCCATTTGAACTCCATTTATTAAAATCTAAAATCTCGTTCTAACCTCATTAGAAAATGGACCAAGAACTGGCACTTTTCCTTCAACCGTACCTCTAATCATTGCTCTTCTGTATTTTGAGTAATCATAGGGAATTACCCTATGTAACAGAACTCTATTGTCCCACATTATTAAATCATTTTTGGTCCAAGAATGTTTATAACAAAACTTAGTTTGACTAATATACTCAACGAGCCAACTATGGAGTTTTTTACCTTCCTCTAAGCTCATGCCTCCAATTTCAAGGCTTGTGTTAGATGTGAAATAGATAGATTTTTTAAAGTTCCTATCTGGATGAACCCTAATAACCGGATGTGTTACTGGAGGAAAGTTTGATTTTTCCTCATAAGTTAACTCTGGAAGACCTGGTTCTAATCTTCTAATATCATTATATGAATGCACTTGATGGAGCGGTTCCAACAGTATTTTTTTATCATCTGGAAGATCTTCGTAAGCTAATAACATATTAGAAAACTCTGTCTGTCCACCTTTTGCTTCTTCAGGAAGCGTTTCTTGACCATATAAAATAGAAAAAATGGAAGGGTAGTACCTGTAAGAACTATCGGTATGCCACCTTGAATTATTTTTTTGAAGTATAACTCTTTGGTCATTTGGAGATAAATGTTCACCGTCTTCAGATACGTTTGATACGTTAAATATTTCTAATTTTCCTTTAGTTTTATCCTTTTCTGGATAAGCCTCAAGATCACCAAAGTTTTTTGTAAATTGGGCTAAATTATTCCCATCCAAATTCTGATTTTTAAAACATATAAAATGTTTATTTTGCATAGTGTTTTTTAAAAATTCTATTTCATCATTATTTATTTCTTTAGAACAATCAAAATTATTTATTTCCACACCAAAATTTTTACTTAAATTTTTAATTTCCATTTTAAACTAGCCCCTTGTGGAATTTATATAATAATTTTATTCAATTTGTTCTTTTTGTAAACATTTGTTAGTTTCATTTTATATTCCTAATATCGTAAAGAGATAATAATTTTATAAGGATAATTTCAATGAATTGGACAATTTTAAATGTTTCTATCCCTGTTCATGACTTAGAAAAGTCTAAAGAATTTTATCAAATGCTTCTAGGTATTGAAGAAGATCTAGAAGAACTATATCAACCTTTATTTGATAATGAAGAAAGCGTGTTTTTAGGTAACAAAGGTTTTGGATTAAGATTGTTTAAGCCAAAACCCGACCTTCAAGTCTCGAATAACATTCAAAGTAGAAGAAGTTTTGTTACTCTTTTAGTTGAAAGTGTTGATAATATAAAAAGAAATTTAGAAGCTAAAAATATTAATTTTAAATTAAATGACTTTGGCAATGAAAAACCTTTCAAAAGTATTTTTGTTCAGGAACCATCATTAAATCTTATGCATTTTGTAGAAAATAAAAATGGTTATAATGATAATTTAAATGGTTGGAATATGGGACTTGATTGGGGAATACATCACATGAATCTTGAATCTTTAAACGTAAGAGACTCAATAGATTTCTTTTGTGATATAATAGGAATGAAAGAGGGGAAATGGGTTGCTCCAGTAAATAAGGGAGATTTTAGTATAGACCCATCTGAGTTGGCTATTTTACCTTTATCAAATAATAATAGAGGGTTGCATGTAATTAAACCAGATGATGGGTTTGGATACAGAAACAATTTTGCACATAATCCTTCAATTGGAGGCCATCCAGCATTTACAATAAATGATTTATCAAATTTAACCGCCAGATTAGATAAAGAAAAAATATTATATTCTGATGCAAAAGTTTATGCGATGCCTGGATTTCATCAAATCTACTTATATGATATTAATGCTAATATGTTAGAAATTAACCAAGCAGTTTAACCTCTAGAAAGTTCATATTTTAGATAATTATGGTTAAAATATATAAAAATGTTTGTATTACAGGTGCTGGAAACGGCATTGGTAGAGCTATTGCTATCGCTATGAGTAATCAAGGTTATAACGTAGCTTGTGCAGATATAGACTTGAAACTTGCAAAAGACACACTTGATTTAATTTTAAATAAACAAGGATCTGGAATAGCTGTAGAAACTGATGTAACCAATACTTTTGATATTAAAAATATGATTAATCAAACAGTAGAGGAATTTGGTAGTATAGACATTTTAGTAAATAATGCCGGTGTAACTAGAACTTCAAACATTATGGATTTAACAGAAAAAGATTGGGACTGGATACATAATGTTAATGCGAAAGGAACATTCTTCTCTTTGCAAGCAGCAGCAAGTCAAATGATTAAACAAAATCAAGGCGGTAGAATAATAAACATGGCCTCAGTTGGGGGCAAAGGTTTTGTTGATGTGTCTAATGCAATTTATGCAGCTAGCAAAGGAGCGGTTATAAGTTTGACGAAAACGGCAGCTCAAGAATTAGCAAAATATGAAATAACTGTGAATGCAATTTGCCCTGGGATTACTCATACAAATATTTTATCTAGTATTGTCAAGAAAAGAGCCTTAGAACAAAACAAATCAGAAGAAGAAATTATGAAACATTATGTAAGAGATATTCCTTTACAAAGACCAAATGAACCAGAAGATATTGCAGAAATGGTCGTTTTTTTATCTTCTAAGGGTGCAAGAAATATTTCAGGTCAATCTTATAATATTGATGGTGGGTTGATCCCCAGTTAATTATTGATTTTAGTGAGGATAGTTATTTGAAAAGGTGGCGTCATTTTATTGTAGTGATTGGGATTATACCTGCATTAATTATTTATGTTGCGTTTTTTATGTATACATTTGATTTTATAACGGGGTATTTTTGGCTTTTAGACTGGATAACGTATATAATAGCAGGCTTATTATGGCTTTACCCAGCTGCAAAAGTAATAAAATGGCTTGCTGATCATGAGTCACATTAACTTTTATGAGGAATTCAATGAAAATTACAAACATAGAAGTATATGAATTACAAATACCTTTTTCTACAGGTGTTAAAAATAAATCAAAATCCGATTTTCTAAAAGCTGATGCTATGGATTTTTGTTTGATAAAGATTGATACAGATATTGGCATTACGGGATGGGGTGATGCATTTTCTTTCCATTGTAGAAAGGCTGTAGCTGAAGCTATTAATCATATGGTAAAGCCACTTTTAATTGGAAAAAATCCACTAGATGTTCAACAAATAAATTTTGAATTACAGAAAAAATTACACTTATTTGGACGTTATGGCATTACAATGTTTGCAATTAGTGGAGTTGATATAGCATTGTGGGATATTCTAGCTAAGCATAGTAAATTACCTTTATGTAATATTTTAGGATCAGGTGGTGAAAAGAAAATGCCTGCTTATGCAAGTCTTTGGCGTTATGAAGATATTGAAGCGGTACAAGATAGATGTAAGCATGCAAAAGATCTTGGTTATAATTATATTAAGTTACATGAAATTTTTACGTCTGAAGTAGAAGCAGCCAGAAATATTCTAGGTGATGAAACTCCAATTATGGTTGATACAAATTGTCCTTGGACTAAGGACAAAGCTAGGCAAATGTTAATTGAATGGGAAGATTATAACCTTTATTGGGTAGAAGAACCTATAAATCCACCAGAAGATTTTGAAAGTTTATCTAACTTAAGATCTGAGTCTTTAATTCCTATAGCTGCAGGTGAAAACGCTTGTACTTCATTTGAATTTAAAAAAATGTTTGAAGCTGAAGCAGTGGATTACGCTCAACCAAGTGTAACTAAAGTTGGGGGTATTACAGAATTTAAAAAAATTGTATCAGTCGCTGAAACTTATGGCGTTCAGGTTATGCCTCATTCTCCGTACTTTGGACCAGGATTTTTAGCCACTTTACATCTATCTCAATCTATACCTAATCCAGGTTTATTAGAGAGATTTTTCATTGACTTCGAAGCATATATATATCCTGAAGAAATTTTTAATCCTAAGAAAGGTTTTTTTCAAATCCCTGATGGAATAGGTTTAGGATTTGAACCTGATATTAATGTATTAAAGGATTATAGGGTTAGATAGATTAATATCCTGCTCCAGATTTTGAGGTTTCACTCTCTGGCACATAAGTTTCAAATGCCATTGAACTTAGTCTATCCCAACATTTACTATTAATTTTTGAAACCTCTGATTTTTGATTTAGAACTATACTCAAGGAATTATAATTTTGGTTAAAATCGTATGTCTCTAAAAAGAAATAGCCGATTAAATTATTAAAATTATTTGTATCTAAATATAAATTTTTTTTATTTGTATAAGCAATGATGTCACTGTCACTATTTTTCAAAACCATACTTATATTTTGTTCTTGGGCAATTATACTCATAGAAGCTAACATAAATTTTGGACTATGAAGATAACCTTCCCAAGTTATTTTCTTTGCTGAAACATATTCTACCAATAGTAAACCCATAAGGGCAGCTGTAAGAGGTTTTTTTAAGTTATTTTCTTTAATTGAAACTGATAATTTCTTTTCTTTATAAAGATCAGCGGTTTTAAGAAGAGAACCCAGAAAATATTGATCATGATTGGCTAACCATTTTGAGAGATTTGCACAATCTTTAGCTAATCCCCAGTCAATTTCTAAACTTCTAAGAGCTTTATAAGTCTCAGAGTAAATTTCGTTTAAGGATACGGTTAACATATTTATGCATCAGATAAGTAAGGGAAAAGCCAATCACAGGCATTTTCATCTTGTAGTTGATGTGGAAGAGGAGCTCCTTGAAATAATGTAATCCTCGTCCATAAATCTGATTTTGGGTCATATTTAGAGGCACCAAAGAAACTTAATTTGCATCTAAGTATGTCTATTGGCCTCATATCTCTCCCAACTAAATTATCTTGAATTTCACTATATGGAGACGTTTTGTTTATAATTATTCTTCTAATAATATTTCTAATTTCTGGGTGATTAATCATGGCTTCGGACCCAGTCATGTTTTCAGGTAATTTTATTAAAATTTTAAGAGCTTTTTGTACTTGATGAGAAATATCAAATGGTAATTGTTTTTGATATCCATCGTCTTTTAAAGTCACTCCAAGTCGGGGTTCTAATTTCGCTTGTGATGTATACCAAAAAAAGTAATTTTCATCAGAACTACTAATGTCAATATTTAGAGCCCATTTATAGTTCTCTCTAATAATTTGTATAATTTCTTTAACGTTATAACCTACAAAAACAGACTTTTTTTCCTTAGATCCCATTTGTTTTGTTAAGTCGTCAATAAGTTGAGGAAATGGTTCAATGAATATTGAATAGAGAATTTCTTCTGTTTCCAAACTAATTTTATTTATAAAATAATCACAAAGACTTTTTAGGGGATAATTTTTATTTAATAGATTATTTAGTTGTTTACAATTTAGGATGTTTTTTAAATCTAAGTTAAGGGTTTTAATTCTTTTAGTTTGGATCACATCATCTACGTTCCATTGTGAAGTATATCGGTAAGCTTGTTCAATATAAGTTATGATTTGTTTTTGAGTGTTTTTATTAATACTTTTAATAGACAATACTCTTGAAATTGCTGTTTCTCTCGTATTTATCCATTGATGAATAAGTTCTTGATGATTTATTAGAAACGGTGCCATTCCTAAACCAGTTGCATTTCCAACTCCCAGATGTCTTGCAATATCATCAGACATTTTCACTGATTTGTTTTCACCTTTTTTTTCTGCTAAAAAATTTACTAACTCTATTGAAAAATATCTAATTAAATAAACTGTTAACATTTCAGCTTGAAAAGGTTTATTCAAGACACTTTTATCTGTATTTTGAGAAAAATCACCTATTCCAAATTTTCCATTACCGTAGACAGCAGTTGTTCTTATAAGATATCCAATATCATTGATATCTGCTTTGTAAGGTTGTTCACCATTAGACAAGGCATCTAATACCTTTGTAAAAATTCTAACTGACTTATTAGCTCTACTAAGAGTTAATTGCTTAGGGAGATGTCTTCCTAATTCCTGTATTTTTAAATTTTTGGACATTAAATCTAATTCAATTTTAGTTGGGGTTCCTATAAAAAGGGAAAAAGTCATATCCCATTTTTCAGCTATAACTCTATCACTTCTTTCCTCATCATCAATTGAATGACAAAAAACTACGAGTGAAAATGTATTATTGTTAAAAACTGTTTGTATAACTGCGTTACCAAAACCGTTTTGATCAATATTCCATTCTGATATTTCAAATTGACTATTGTTAAATTGTAATTCGTTTATTAATTGTCGAGTAAAAGACAATTTACTCTGATGAAAACTTCCCAATCTTTGTAATTTCATAACTTTTGAAGGTTGTCTCATCTTATGAGGTTTAATGGGTTGAATTTTTTTATTATTTTCTCTCATAATTTAAATTGACGTGAATGAGTTTTTGAAAAAATTTAACCAATTTTTACCTTTAATTTTATCTATTTCTTCTTCGTTGAATCCGACATCTTTAAGTCCAGAAATTATATTATGCCAGTCTCTATTATCTCTAAACCAATTAGGCATATCAGGAAAACCAGGATTAGATGCGGATCCTTCACCATAGTCAATTTCTTTAGTCCACTTGCCAACTCTCATCCATTCAACAATACTATCTGGTTGGTCTTGACATAAATCTGAACCAAACCCAACATGGTCTATACCCATCAATTCAACAGTTTCAGCTATCATTTTACAAAAATCATCAATCGAGCAATTACTATTATTATTTAGATGGTGTGGATAAAGTGAAAATCCAAGCATACCCTTGTTTTTAGACAATTTTAATAAAATGTCATTTGATTTATTTCTTTTAGCAGGGTGCCAAAATGATGGATTTGCATGACTTATAACAATAGGTCTTTGTGAAAGTTCAATGGCTTCAAAAGTTGATCTTTCAGAAGAATGAGACATATCAACAACCATTCCAACTCTATTCATTTCTTTTATAACTTCTTTACCCATTCTTGTAATACCAGGATCGTTTTCTTCGTAACAACCTGTTGCTAGTAAAGATTGATTGTTATAAGAAAGTTGCATAAATCTGCCACCAAGCCTATGAAGAATTTCCACAAGGCCAATATCATCTTCAATTGGTGAAGGGTTTTGAAAACCGAATATTACGGCAGTTTTATTTTGTTTTTTAGCTGTTTCTACGTCATCAGCATAATAGGCAGGCATTATCAATGACGGATATTTTTCAAACCAGGTATTCCATTGTTCAAAATTAGCAACTGTATCTCTAAATTGTTCATGATATGATATCGTTACATGTACAGCTGTCAATTTAGAAGCTTGCCATTCCCTAAAAATTTTTTCTGACCAATTACAGTATTGTAGACCATCTATTAACATATAAATTACATAACATAATTATAAAAGGAGATGAATACTAATCTATCAAATTGTTTATTCTTCAATATTAGCTCTAAAATTCTCGGGAGGTCTTATTCTAATTATTAAGCAAGCTAATGCAACTAGTACAATTGCTCCAGCTTCATATAATAAATCACTAGGCTCCTTTCCTTGAAGGATAATCAATCTAGCTAGAGCTGTCATAGCGATAAATAAAGGTAATGTTACTGGTATTCTGTTACTTCGATAGAAAGCAGCGACCATTCCAAGAACCTCAGTATAGATAAATAATAAAAGCAAGTCTTCTAATAGAACTCTTTTGTTATCAACTAAGACTATTATTTCTTGGGCTGTTGCAAAAACAGTAGCAAATGCGATGAAGATTAAAAGTGATCTTTCAGCATAATGTATATACTTACTTATTTTTTTGTCGTCCATGAAACCACCTTTTTTAATTATCATAATGAAAAAAGATTATAATTTAAAACAAAATAACATTAACCTGTTAAATGTTGAAATATATTTTAATTTCATTAGCATATTATTATAAATTTTTATATGGCAGGGGGAAGTCATGGCAGAATTTAAAATAAATCCTTTATCTAGTTTGATGGGTGCAGAGATAACTGGAATAGATTTACGTAATCCACTGAGTAAAGACACAAAAGAGGACTTACTAAAGGCTATCACTAATCACTTGGTTGTATGCATCAAAGACCAAACGTTAAGTCCTTCTAATTTAGCAGATGTCTCGAGGTTATTCGGAAAACCTAAACAATATTTTGTTAAAGATGAAACAGTTGAAAATATTCCAGAAGTTATTGTAGTTTCAAACAGAACTAGAGAAAATAAACCTAAGGTATATGCAAGTCATTGGCATACAGATGATTCTTATAGAAAAAAACCTGCAACTCTTACATTTATTTATCCAGACATTCTTCCTGAAAATGGAGGAGGGACTGACTTTATAAATTGTTACTCAGTGTATGATGATTTACCCAAACAATTAAAAAATAAAATAGCAAATCTTCAAGCTGTCCATAAATGGCAAAGTAGGCGTAATGTTTCAGAAGTAGTAAAACTTTCTAAAGAACAGGAAAAAGAAACACCTCCCGTCGAACATCCATTAATTAGAACTCATCCTATGTCTAATAAAAAATCAATTTATATTAATCCTAACAGGATTGACCATATTATGGGATTTAATGACATTGATAGCGATAAACTACTTGATGAAATTTACGAATTTTCTTTCCAGGATAAGTATAAATATAGTCATTCTTACGAAAAAGGTGACTTAGTTATTTGGGATAATCGCTGTACTATGCATAAGGCAAATTCTGATTATGATGTTAGTAACTTAAGAATAATGCATAGAGTGATGCTTGAAGGAGAAGCAGTTTTTTAATTTCTGTTTTTTTGAATGGTTCAAAAATATATGACAAATCAGTTAAAATTCGGCATTCAAACAAATGGAATAAAACATACCCATTTTAATCCAATGCCAAGTATAAATGAACGTTTCTTGATGGTTAAAGAAATAGGGATTTTTGACTATGTTGACAAAACTCCTGAAGCTAATGAAATAGCAGATTTCAAAATAGCTAGTGAGAAATATAATATTCCAGTCAGAGCAGGAGGATGGTTTTATACTATTGGAGATCATAAAGAACTTTTAATGAGAAATTTAAAAACTGCTAAAATTCTAGGTTCTATTGTTCACAATGTACAAATTCATTCCTATGATATTAAAGGAAAAATTTTAAGTGATCTAGATTTAAGAGATGCATATTTAGAAGCTTACGATATTGGAATGAAATTAGGAGTTGTCCCTTGTTTTGAAATACATGTAAATATGTGGAGTGAAGATTTTCCAAGAGTTTCCAAGGTTGGAAAATTGATAGAAGACAAAGGGATTGATTTTAATATAACCCTTGATCATAGTCATGTGATTTTTAAGATTGATAATCCAAAAGAACAAAAAGTATTTGATATAGATAAAAAAATTGAAAAAGGCGAACTTGTCATAGATCCTTTTATTAAAGGTAATGTTATATCAGAATGGATCAATAATGGGTGGGTAAAACATTGTCATGCAAGATCCTCAATTCCTAATAACCCTATAAATATTTTTGGCAAACATCCTAATGGATCAATTGGTAGAGGTATACAATATCCTTTTAAAAAACCAAAGGAGGATGAATATCATGAAAAGTGGGAAGAAGCTTTTTTAGAACCATGGAAGGAATGTATAAGGAACCTTCTGATTTATCATTATAAAGATCCCAATAGTAAATTAGGTCAAATTTCTACAGAATTTATTCCCAATACTGATTATGGAGAGGGCTGTAAATATTCCTTATTTGAACAAGCTGTTGAATGCACAAAATGGATGAAAAAAACTTGGGAAACTATAAATATAGCAGCCTAAGATTTATGAGAATGGAGAAAAAATGTTATCTAAAACTCAAATTGAACAATATAAAATAGATGGTTATGTAGTACCTGATTTCACAATGCCTGAAAATATTATAAATAAAATTGAAGAAAGTCATAATAAGTTATTAAGTAAACATCCAGAATTCAAAAATTATTGTCCTGCAATACTATCCTATGATGAAAGTTTTTTAGAATATTGTTCAGATGAAACTATTTTAAGTTATGTTGAACAACTTATAGGGCCAGATTTTGCACTATGGAATTCAAGTTTCTTTGCAAAGCCAGCTATTGATGGTCATGCTACACCTTGGCATCAAGATGGACAAT
>ERZ802826.469-NODE-469-length-12609-cov-31.324_pt1 | contig 12609 bp, 12 predicted proteins | sample MGYA00345651_ERZ802826 | MGnify/ENA primary metagenome ERZ802826 (study PRJEB30503, sample SAMEA104212371) | marine metagenome | biome: Westerlies Biome; feature: [SRF] surface water layer (ENVO:00010504) within the epipelagic zone...; material: water...
CGCGCCATTCCCGCCACGCCAGACCGGACCATTTCTAACACCTCAGTCTCACCCAGCGCAGATAAAAAGGAATCTAGCTTGTCGATAGGACCGGTGAGTTGGACAATGTAGGTTGCCGGGCCAACATCGATAATTTGCCCTCGGAAGATATCAGTCGTCCGCTTTACCTCGTCGCGCTGGGCGCCCACAGCACGCACCTTGACCAGCAGCATGTCACGCTCAACATGTGCGCCCTCGCTGAGATCAACCACCTTCACAACATCGACAATTTTATTCAAATGCTTGGTGATTTGCTCAATTTTAAGGTCATCGCCCGTCGTCGTTAACGTTAAACGAGACAGGGTGTGGTCGGTGGTCGGGGCGACATTGAGACTTTCAATGTTGTAGCCCCGCTGAGAGAAAAGACCCACAACACGTGACAGCGCGCCCGGTTCGTTCTCCATCAATACGGAAAGTATACGTCTCATGATTACGTCCTCTCCGTCTTGCTAAGCCACATATCCTTCATGGCGCCGCTCGGTGCGACATGCATGGGATAAACGTGTTCATGCGGGTCAATAAAAATATCGAGAAACACCAATTTGTCTTTCATGGCGAACGCTTCCCGCATTGCTGGCTCTAGGTCTGCTTTATCTTTGATCTGGATGCCCACATGGCCATACGCCTCGGCTAGCTTCACAAAATCGGGTAGGGAACTGGCGTAATGGCTCTCGGAATAACGGCTGTCGTACTGCATATCTTGCCACTGCTTCACCATGCCCAAGTAGTTGTTGCGCAGATTTACAATTTTTACGGGCACGCTGTATTGCGCACAGGTCGACAGCTCCTGAATATTCATCTGAATACTGCCCTCGCCCGTGACGCAGGCGACTTCAGCCTCGGGCAGCGCCAGCTTGATGCCCATAGCTGCCGGCAAACCAAAGCCCATAGTTCCAAGGCCGCCTGAATTGATCCAGCGTCGGGGATAGTCAAACTTGTAGTACTGCGCGGCAAACATTTGATGTTGTCCCACATCAGATGTGACATAGGCCTCGCCATGAGTCGCTTCATACAATGCAATAATGGCATCCTGCGGCATGATGAAGTCGGATTCGTCATAGCGTCGTCCGTGCCACAATCCGTGTGCGGCTCGCCAGCTCTCTATCTGACCCCACCAATCGGTCATCGCTGTGCTGTCTGGCAGAACTCGCTCAGAGGACGCCAGCTGCAAATCTATCTGCGCATCTAAATCGCTCAGCACCGTCGTGACGGGCCCAACAATTGGTATGTCGACCGGTACGATTTTGGCAATAGACGCGGGATCAACGTCAATGTGGATGATTTTTGCGCCGGGACAGAACTTACTAACCGTATTCGTCACGCGATCATCAAATCGTGCACCTACGGCCAAAATGACGTCACTATGATGCATCGCCATATTGGCTTCATAGAAACCATGCATGCCCAACATACCCAAAAACTGTCTATCGGTGGCTGGGAAGGCGCCCAGACCCATGAGCGTGTTAGTCACCGGGTAATTAAGCTTTCTGGCCAGCTTCGTCAGTAGGTCGCAACCCTCGCCTTGAATGACTCCGCCGCCCGCATAGATCACAGGCCGCTTTGCATTGAGCAGCAGTCGAGCAGCCTTGCGAATTTGTCCCGAGTGACCTTTGGTCGATGGCTGATAGGAGCGCATCGAGACCGACTCTGGGTATGCGTAATCAAACTTGTGTTCGGGATGCGTTAAGTCTTTGGGCACATCGACGACAACGGGTCCGGGACGTCCCGTAGTAGCGATGTGAAACGCCTTTTTAATAATAGTGGGGATATCTTCAGTTCGCTGCACCATAAACGAGTGCTTCACGATGGGGCGCGAAATGCCCACCATGTCCGTTTCCTGAAACGCGTCCTCCCCAATCAAGTGACTTTGGACCTGACCAGAGATCACCACCATCGGGATAGAATCCATATACGCCGTAGCAATGCCCGTAATGGCATTGGTTGCGCCCGGGCCCGACGTTACGAGTACGACGCCAGGCTTTCCGGTCGCTCGCGCATAGCCGTCTGCCGCATGCGTGGCGGCTTGCTCATGGCGGACCAAGATGTGAGGTACTGAATTTGCTTTGAAAATTGCGTCGTAAATGTGCAGTGCCGCGCCACCCGGATAGCCGAAGATGTATTCAACACCCTCGTCTTCGAGTGCGCGCACGATCATGTCGCCGCCTGAAATTTGTTCCACTGTGTCGCTCCCTCCGTGTTTATGCCATACGGTGAGAACGCGGGATGAAATGGCTCCTTGCGTGCGCACCGAGGTATGCCGCACGAACCACTGGCCGGATCGATCCGGACACCTGTCAGAACATCGATCACGAAACCCGTGTTCGGCCGCTCTGCGAGGTAGCGCAGTGTCGAGCCCGAGCGTGCAACGCATATACCTGCGCAACACTGACGGAACCCGCAAACAGCCCCTATGACTATCCCGTCATAAAGGTAGGCCAGAGGATGGGGGTACCCACCAATAACCATTGCCGCTCGCGTGACGGGGCCAAGTGTCTTTATCGACTCCATCGAAGTCAAGCGATGATCGAAAAACGTGATTATTGACGTTCGAGTGCATAGAAAAGTGATGGATTCTGAGGGTATGACTCGCTTTCACCCATCAACGCCACTTCGATGCTATTTCACTTATGCGCTACTCGTGACAACACAACAGGTTGCTGCGGGGGATATCTTTACCTGGCTGTCACCCGATGGGTCAACGGTTTTTAGCGACAGACCACCCATGAATCACGATGCGCAAGATAGTGCAAAACTGACTCAAAAGCGGTCGGCGTATAGTCATCCTGACGACGATACTGCAGCCTCTGACAAGGAGTACTCATCAGTTCAGCCTCTGCCTAGCGGCTTGAAGGAAAATACGGATAAGCCACATCGCAAGACCGCAATGCCTCCCGCGGACACCCGCTGTCATCAGCTATGACTCAGCTGCCAGGTCATCAAAGCTAGTTCATAAGCCCCGAGTAGCAACAACAGTGACACTGCCGAGAGCACAGTAACCACCATCGTCACAGCTGCGCCGGTCTGCTTGAAAATCCCACGGTTACAGTCAAGGCCAGTTTTTCTGCAGCAAAGCACTGGGACTGGGTCTCGGCTCATTCAAAGCCTCACCGACTCAGCGAGTTCGCCACCCAGCGACTGCGGACCGGGGGCGTCCAGCAAAATATGCCGTGCAATGCTCACCGACTGATAACGCCCCGCCGCACGAAACTGCAACTGAATTCCAGTCGGTTGATTAATGGTCTGCAGCGAACGCTCACAAAATTTCACGCAGGCGATCGACCAGTCAAAAATCTCTGCGGCCAGCATGATCGATCGCAACCAGCGAGCATCGGGCTCAGGTGCCAATGTCGTCATCATCAGGGCGGGTGAGTTATCACCGCTCTGCCAAGAGTAATCACGGATGTATATGATGCGACGCTCTAGACGATAGACCGTTTCGTCACCTGAGCATGCGCCTGGACCTACACCTGAAAGAGTGCCTGAAAGAGTGTCTGGAAGAGTGCCTGAATTGCGCCACTGCACCACCGCCCTATCGCTGTGGCATGGCGGTAGCACAAGGTAAAAACCTGGCGCCCGACAATCATCATGGCAGCGCTGTCGGCTTTCGAGTAATAAGGCCACAGTGTCTTTTGGACCTACGTTAGATCTAACGCACGGGACATCAGTCATCTGCACAAGACGAACACCCGGCTCAGACAGGGCCAACGGATAGGTAACTGGGGTCTGGCACACATTGGCATCACCGTAGAAGGAGTCTTGATGAGGTGACGTACCAACCGAGATCTCCGTGGACACCAGATCGACAGCTGCAGCTTGATTAATCCAAGATGCGAGAGCGTCGACGATATAGTAAGCACGCTCAGTCGTCTCAGTAGCGTCCGCGGAGATGAGCGTTGCACGATACAAACCGGCCATAGACGCCGTCAGTGCGCTTATGAGTAACAGCCCAAGTGCTTGTGACAGCATGAGACCGATAAGCGTGAAACCACGTTGACCTCTGAGTCCCGACAGTGCGTCTATCATTCAAAGCCCTCGTCTCACTGACTGCGCATCAGGCTCCGCCGCCCCGCCCTGACCCCACCGGAGCGTGATCGCTGGCGCACTGGTATCTACCTCTGCTCGAGCATGAGGCAACGACATAACCGGTGGTGAGATGCACCAAGCCACTATCCACGGAGAATCCCCACCCCGACAGATGGGACCAATAGGCAAGCTCTCCCCAGATAAGTGCCATCGCGCATCAAAATCAGCAAGCGCCATTTTCGCCTGCCAGCGCTCTCTAGCCTCGACATTGAGTCGGATGATATCGGTCCCAAAAAGTAAAAGTGCCAACATGCTAGTAATAGCCAAGGCTGACCCGACTAGGTAATCAATCATCACGTCAGATCACCCATTGTTCAGTGTTACCCACTGCCCGAGATGGTCGAGGGACAGCGGTTGAAGTACCCGATCTGGAGTGCGCGGCTCGAGCGACAAGCGAAACCCAAGCCCATCACCACTCAGTGCTTGATCTGCCGTAAAGCGCTGTTGCAGGCGCTGCTTCAGCGGCCAACGCGAGCGCAGTTCTACCAGCGATAAATAACGCCCGTGTTTGAGGCGATTTTGCTCTTGCACTGCCGCCCACGCTTGGAGCGCGAGACGCGCGTCAATCATGATGGAACGCGAGGCGTGACTTTGAAAGGATGGGTAGGCGATGGATGCCAAAATCCCAACAATGGCCACGACCACCAACAATTCCAGCAAACTAAACCCTGAGAGATACCTCACGCATTGATGCCCGTGCTCAAAAACAATGCGATTACCGTAAACTGCGTGGCCGACACCACCCACATCCGCAGTGCACTCAGATGACTGTTGGTCTCTTATGATGCACTTGTGACTATCCACATGGCACTGGCCACATGGCACTGGCTACATGGCACTGGCTACATGGCATTACCTACATGGCATTACCTAAATGGAGCTGGCCACATGGAACTGGGTCCGAGGAGAGCGTTCATCGCTGCGACGGCTGGGTCTGTTATAGCTCCTTTACTTGAGGCAGGTCTCAGTGAACACTTTTAGTTGTTGGTGGCTCTGGCCCTCTGTCGATCATGGCCTCGCGGGCGAACTTGAGCGTAGAGCCGTCAAGAGCCGCAAATACCTTGTCACCGGGATTGAACTCGCCCTCTAAAATCGCATGCGCCAGGGGGTTTTCAACCAGCTGCTGAATCGCTCGTTTAAGGGGTCTTGCACCATAGACCGGATCAAACCCCACACGTGATAACTGCTCAAAGACGGCATCCGATAACTCGAGTTTCAGTTCCCGCTCGGCCAATCGATCAGACAAGGCTCGCAGTTGAATTTCAGCGATTGACCGTATCTCATCGACACCGAGTGCGTGGAAAACCACGGACTCATCGATTCGATTGATAAATTCGGGTCTGAAATGATCAGCCACAGCACCCATTACTTCACCCTTCATAGCATCGTAGTCGTCACCCTCCGTCATGCCTTGGATAATGTCGGAGCCTAGATTGGACGTCATGACAATGACCGTATTACGAAAATCGACCGTCCTGCCTTGACCATCTGTCAGTCGTCCATCATCCATGACCTGCAGAAGAATATTGAACACATCCGAATGTGCCTTTTCGATTTCATCGAGCAAGAGAAGCGAGTACGGCCGGCGTCTGACTGCTTCTGTCAGATACCCGCCTTCCTCATAGCCGACATAGCCGGGGGGCGCTCCGATCAGTCGTGCGACAGAGTGCTTTTCCATAAATTCGGACATATCAATCCGAATCATCGACTGCTCAGAGTCAAAGAGAAATTCCGCCAACGCCTTGCAAAGCTCGGTCTTACCCACACCTGTTGGACCGAGAAAGAGGAAGGATCCGTTTGGCCGCTTTGGATCAGATAGCCCAGCCCTGGAGCGCCTGACCGCGTTTGATACCGCAGTGACGGCCTCATCCTGACCTACCACCCGCTCCTTCAGCGAGTCTTCCATGCGCAGCAATCGACTGCGATCACTCTCGAGCATCTTTGTTATGGGAATACCTGTCCAGCGTGAGACAACCTCGGCAACCTCATCCTCGGTCACCCGCGAACGCAGCAGAGTAGGCTCGGGCATATCTGTCCCCTCGGCGGCCTCAAGTCTCCGCTCAAGCTCGGGAATATTGCCGTATTGAATCTCAGACATCCGTGCCAGATCGCCAGCGCGATAGGCGGCTTCTAGATCTAATTTGGCCTGCTCAATATCACTTTTTATCTGGGCTGAGCCCTGGACTACCGCCTTCTCCGCTGTCCACACCTCTTCAAGATCAGCAAACTCACGCTGAACGACATCAATCTGCTCATCCAGCAAGGCGACCTGTTTTGCCGCAGCCTCAGTCGTGTCTTTCTTGACTGCCTCACGCTCAATTTTGAGCTGGACGAGACGTCGCTCAAGGCGATCCATAGATTCGGGCTTTGAATCAATCTCCATTCGAATCCGACTGGCTGCCTCGTCGATTAGATCGATGGCTTTGTCCGGCAACTGACGGTCGGTAATGTAGCGCTGACTCAATCGCGCCGCGGCAATAATCGCACTGTCAGTAATCGCAACACTGTGGTGGACTTCATAGCGCTCTTTTAGACCACGAAGAATGGCAACCGTGTCTTCTTCACCCGGTTCGTCAACCAACACACGCTGAAAGCGCCGCTCAAGCGCCGCATCTTTCTCAACATACTGGCGATATTCATTTAGGGTAGTCGCACCAACACAATGCAGTTCGCCGCGAGCCAGCGCGGGCTTGAGCATATTTCCTGCATCCATTGAGCCTTCGGCCTTACCCGCACCCACCATGGTATGAAGCTCATCGATGAACAAAATGACGCGACCATCCTCTTTACCGAGCTCATTGAGCACCGACTTGAGTCGTTCTTCAAAGTCCCCTCGAAACTTTGCACCCGCCAACAGAGCGCCTACATCAAGCGCCAAAATACGCTTCCCTTTCAGCCCTTCTGGCACCTCACTGTTAACAATGCGCTGCGCTAGTCCCTCAATAATGGCCGTCTTACCCACGCCAGGCTCACCGATGAGTACGGGGTTATTTTTCGTGCGACGCTGCAGTACCTGAATGGTTCTGCGAATCTCATCATCACGTCCGATGACCGGGTCGAGCTCACCTGCCGCCGCACGAGCAGTCAGATCAACGGTATATTTATCCAGCGCTTGACGCTGCTCCTCTGCGTCGGCCGAGTTTACGCCGCCGCCACCACGCACCTCATCGATGGCCGTTTTCAATGCTGACTCGGTGAGACCCGCCTGTGCCATCAACGTCGCTAAAGGCGAGCTTTTCTCGGCCATGGCCAATAAAACGACATCACTAGAAATGTAAGCATCACTCCGAACTTGCGCGAGCTTATCGGCACGATTCAGTAGTCGACCTAAGGCTTGCGACCCCTGAACATCACCGGTGTTTTCAGCCAAGGTGGCCAGTCCCGACAGCGCTTTATCAACACCCGACTGAAGCGTCGCGACGTTTGCACCCGCTTTTTGCAATATGGGAGTAATGGTGCCGCCCGACTGATTTAAGAGTGCGCTCAGCAAGTGCGCGGGCTCTATCATCGAATGATCACGCCCAACAGCGAGCGATTGCGCATCACTCAGCGCCTGCTGCAGCGGATTGGTCAATTTATCCATTCGCATCTCTATTCCCTCAAGGCACCCAGATGGGTACTCGTGTGTCTCTGTTAGCAATAGACATGGGTTTTGTGGGGTTATTTTTCAAGCCCCAAGGACTTCAGTATTTTGACGTTTTACTGTGCCCTAGCGCACCAAAATCAGCGTCGCCATGCGTCCGGTCTGACCATCTCGGCGAAAAGAGTAGAAACGCTGCGCATCAGAAAATGTACACAGGTCGCCACCGGAAATATGGCCGGCATCCACACCGCAGGCCAATAGCTGCCGCTGCGCTACGGTCGTCAGATTGAGGTTATATTTGCCCGGCACGTGCGATACAGACTGCACGGCCTCGTCGTCGTCACTCAGGGAGAATGCGGCGAGTACGTCATCACCCACCTCAAATGCCAAAGGACCGATAGCCGGACCGAGCCAAGCTACAAGCCGGCCAGGATCCGCAGGTAGAGCGGCAATGGTGCTGCGGATGATCCCCGCCGCCAATCCTCGCCATCCGCCGTGAATAGCCGCCACGCAGCGCCCGTCGCTATCAGCCAACACCAACGGCAAGCAATCCGCTGACATGATCGTGCAGGCATAGCCCGCTCGGTCGGTCCACACGGCGTCCGCCTCGACCCCCGGGTAGTACTCTGTCGGCGCGTGGATAACATGAGTACCGTGCACCTGCTTCAACCACGTGATCTGTGAATCCATCGGTAATTGTCTGGCGAGGCGGGTACGGTTTTCACCAACAGCATGGTCACTGTCGCCGACATGGTCCCCGACATTGAGACCCGAGAACGCACCGCGGCTCACCCCCCCCACTCGCGTCGTACTCAACACCGCCACGCCCGGAATACCGAGATTAGGTCGAATCCAGTCGGCACTAATATCGTCAGCTACCAAAGCGATCCTCAGCGTCCAGCACCTCGAGCAACTCAACTAGATCATCGGGCAACTCAGTCTCAAACTCCAGCCAGTCACCGGTAGCTGGGTGCTCAAACTCAAGTGCCTGCGCATGCAATGCCTGTCGTGGAAACTGTCTCAATGCCGCTATGAGTAAGTCGGAGGCGCCCGCTGGGATGCGTTGCCGCCCCCCGTAGGTAGGATCGCCAATGAGTGGCCACTTACGATGCGCCATATGCACGCGAATCTGATGCGTGCGTCCGGTTTCGAGGTTCACTTGCAGCTGTGTGTAGTGTTTAAAGCGATGCGCGATGCGATAGTGGGTTACGGCCGGCTTGCCGTCCGCAACGACAGCCATCTTCGTCCTCGCCGTGGGATGTCGATCAATCGGGGCATCTATTTTGCCACCACCGGTCAATGCACCAGTGCACACCGCACAATAGGTGCGCGATACCGTTCTCTCGGACAGCTGGGCCACGAGAGATTTGTGCGCCAAGGAAGAGCGCGCAACGAACATGATGCCAGAGGTCTCCTTGTCAAGTCGGTGCACAATCCCGCCTCGAGGTAGCGCATCAAGCTCGGGCGCATGAGCCAGTAGGGCGTTTACTAATGTTCCGTCGGCATGGCCCGCTGCTGGGTGAACGACAATACCCGCCGGTTTGTTGACAATAATAATGTGCTCATCTTCGAAGATAATATCGAGCGGCATTGTCTGAGGCTGCCAATCAACTACCGGCTCATCATCTACTATTAACCGAAGAAGCGCGCTTGCAGTCGCCTTTTCACGAGGCTTGACCACCCTGTCGTCCACCGTGAGTCTGCCCTCCTTGATCCAGGTCGACAAACGATTTCGGGAATACGTCGGGAACAACTCGGCTGCCACCTGGTCCAACCGCATACCATGGCTGTGAATAGGAACACGCGCCTCCAAAACCTCGGAGCTTGCTGCGTTATCTGACATAAAAAAGACCAAATACGATGAGAGGAGTGAACAAAGTGGCACCGCGAGGTAGACTACAAGATTACGATGCTATCAGATGGAAGCACCTGCAGTGATAAAGCCTGTCTATTTTCGAATTAAACGTTACGCGCTGTTACTTTTGCTCGCAGTTGTACTGCCCGGATGCTCGCTGTTCGGCGATGACGACGAGCTGCAAATAGACACCAATTCAGGCGAGCAGCAGATGTATCGACAGGCGCAACGCTACATCGATACCAATAACTTCGACTTAGCCATTAGTGCCCTGCAACAACTGGAAAGTCGCTACCCGTTTGGTAAATATGCTGAGCAAGCGCAGCTTGAGTTGATTTACGCCCATCATGGCGCCTTTGAAAATGAAGCGGCTGTCGAGGCCGCCGATCGATTTATCCGCCTCCATCCACAGCACCCCAGTGTCGATTACGCGTTTTACATGAAGGGTGTTGCTGCCTATGACCTGAATAAGGGGTTTTTCGCCAACATCGTTCCGCAAGATGACTCTAAACGTGATGTGTCCGGTGTGCGCGAGGCATTTGCCGAGTTTTCCACACTGCTAACCCGGTACCCGAACAGTCGTTACGCACAGGATGCCCGAGCACGCATGGTGTATATCCGAAATATGCTCGCGCGACATGAGATCCATGTCGCTAATTACTACTTCAAGCGCGGTGCCTACATGGCCGCTCTAAAGCGTGGGCAAAATGTTGTCGAAAACATGCAGGAGACAACAGCGGTAGCAGATGGTCTGGCCGTTATGACTCAAGCCTATCTATTGTTGGAAATGCCTGACCTGGCAGCGGATACCACGCGAGTACTCTGCCTCAACTATCCAGAGCACCCCAATCTTGACAGTGACTGCACGTTTAGCGGTGGCTACAACGCAGACGGACTGGAGCGCTCCTGGCTTAATCAGGTGTCATTGGGTCTACTGGATCCTCCGGAGGCGCCTCAGTTCGATTATCGCCCAGGATTTGAATCTTAACTCTTACGCCACGCCCATGAGATCGGATAGCGACGATCACGTCCAAAACCGCGCGTCGTAATTCGCACCCCTACCGGTGCCTGCCGTCGTTTGTATTCATTGAGATCAATCAGTCGAACCACGCGTTCAACATCATTCTCCGAAAACCCCGCTGCAACGATTTGCTCTGGACTTTGATCATCCTCAACGTAACGCTCGATGATCTCATCGAGCTTTTCATAAGGGGGTAAGTTATCTTGATCGGTCTGATCAGGCGCCAATTCAGCAGACGGCGGGCGGTCGATGACGCGCTGAGGGATGCAATAACCCAATGTGTTTCGGTATTGAGCGAGCGCATAGACCAGCATCTTAGGGCAGTCCTTTAACGCATCAAAGCCACCTGCCATATCCCCATACAGTGTGGAGTAACCCACTGCCAGTTCGCTCTTATTTCCAGTGGTCAGTACCAAACGATGCTTTTTATTAGAGATCGACATTAACAGCACGCCGCGACAGCGAGCCTGTAAGTTCTCTTCTGTTGTATCGGCTGATAAACCTTCGAATTGGGCACTGAGCCCCGCCATGAACGCCTCGTAAATCGGCTCAATTGAGATGATATCGTACTCAACACCCATCGCTGCTGCCTGTTCACCCGCATCTTCAATGCTCATATCGGCCGTATATTTAAAGGGCATCATGACTGCATGAACACGCTCTGCGCCCAACGCATCGACCGCAACTGCGAGTGTCACAGCCGAATCGATTCCTCCTGAGAGCCCAAGAACAACACCAGGAAATCCATTTTTCTCTACATAATCCCGAACACCCAGTACCAAGGCCTGCCACACAGCTGCCACGTCTGATAGTGCGGCTGCGGCAATACCCTGCTCTATCTGCAGACCACGGACCGTCCGCTCCAGCGCCATCTCAAAACAGCCTTCAGTAAAATCTGGCGCAACCGTGGCTAACTGCCCGTCCTCATTGACCGCAAATGAGCCGCCATCAAACACTAATTCGTCCTGACCACCCACCTGGTTGACATAGATGATGGGCATTTTTTGCTCTGTCGCTCGATCCGCAAGGACCTGCCATCGCTCCTTATGTTTACCTCGATGAAAAGGACTTGCGTTCAAATTGATAAGGACTTCAGCACCTATCTGCTTTGCCCCAGCGGCCGGCTCTTTATGCCAAATATCTTCACAAATCGTAATGCCGACTTTGACACCAGCCATATCGACAACACAGGGCTCGGTGCCTTCGCTGAAGTAACGCTTTTCATCAAATACCTGGTAGTTAGGCAAACATTGTTTGGCGTATTCAGCAATGACTTGACCACCGTGCAGTACGCCCGCGGCATTGAGAAGCTTACCGTCACGACGGCGTGGATAACCCACCACTACGTAGAGATGCGGCGGTAGATCCCTCGCGAGCACCCCGAGGGCGTCCTCTATCTGACTCTGCAAACTATCGCGCATGAGCAAATCTTCGGGTGGATAGCCAGTCAGAGTGAGTTCTGGGCACACCAGTAACGTGACGCGATCGTCAGTATCCGCATCGCGCGCTGCTTGCAGCACTTTTGCTGTATTGCCTTTGATGTCACCAACAAAGGTATTGAGCTGTCCCATGACAACTTTCATGCGTTTACTCTCCTACCCCCGAGTCGCTTGCTCGATCATCGGTGACTGATATAGTGCGTCTAACTTACGCAAATCTGTGTATAAACGATGTCTCAAGACACGCCCGTGAGCGCCAAGGATAACATCGACCGCGCTCAGGTATTCGCTGTTTACAACGTTTACCGACTGGTCATTGGCTCGGTACTCTTCGCGCTAACACTTTCGGCATCAGAATCACCACTTTTTACAAATGACACGTCGGTGCAACTTCTTGTTTCCGGCATTTTCATCGTAACAAGTCTTATTATTGCGACCTTCGGTACAGCTTCAAAGCTCACGTCAGAGAGTGCCATCTTTGGCGTCATGATGATCGATGTCGTCGCTACGACCCTCATTGCCAACCCAAGCACTGCAGTCGCCAGCGGCTTCACCGCGCTCTATCTCGTTACAGTTGCCGCAGCGAGTA
>ERZ802826.476-NODE-476-length-12504-cov-10.6833_pt1 | contig 12504 bp, 14 predicted proteins | sample MGYA00345651_ERZ802826 | MGnify/ENA primary metagenome ERZ802826 (study PRJEB30503, sample SAMEA104212371) | marine metagenome | biome: Westerlies Biome; feature: [SRF] surface water layer (ENVO:00010504) within the epipelagic zone...; material: water...
CTGAAGCAAAAATAAAAAAAGCAGCTGCAAGCCGCTATATGAATGACGATCAACTTGAATTTTTTAAAGAACGTTTAATTAATATGAAAATTGAATTGAGGAAGCATTTAGAAAACGAAAGATCTGAATTGTCTCAACAATCGAGAGAGTGCGATGATTTAGATAGAGCTCAAATTGAAGAAGAAATTCATTTAAGGCTGAGAATACTCGATAGGGAATCTAAACTTCTTCCTAAAATAGATGAAGCAATTTTACGAATTAATGATGGAAGTTATGGTTATTGTATAAATACCGGAGAAGCAATAGGTATAGAAAGATTGCTTGTTAGGCCAACTGCTTTATTTTGTGCAGAAGAGAAAAGCAGACAAGAAAGAATTGAAAAGGCATACAGGGATACTTAATAAATCCCTGCATACTCGACAGAATTATTTTATATTTTTGTTAAATAAATCAGACATTCTTGTCTTAACATTTGGCATCATAACTGTTCCTTCAAACCTCTCTATTGCCTTTGCCATTTCAACTTTATTACTTGAATCTGATACTTGAATTAACCCTGCCATAGCCATCATCGCATGAGGTGTGCATTTATATAAATATATACCGTTAACATCAAATTTAACTGTTGTTGAAGGCTTATATTTTGTATCAAAAGGGCTGCTACCTGAAGGTCCAGCAACTGTGGCAGCATTATGACCAGCGTCAGTCATTTCAAAAGTGATACTATCTCCAGTATTTATTTTTATAAACGCTGGTTCAAAAACCATTGACCCTGTAGTTCCATTATTCAACATTTTTACTACATGATTTTCAGAAGCATGCACTACGTTACTAAATAAAATTATAGTTATTAAGCTAAAAAGCTTTGCAAGTTTACTCATATTAATTTCCTTATTGTTTGGATATTTATCATAAAGTATTATACTCTAATATATTAGAAAATACTCATATAGATTAATGAACAAAACCTTAATTGAAAAGAACAAAGAAAATGCCAAAAATGCTTTAGCAGAAGCTAGAGAGCGAAAAAGGCAAGAAGTTGCTATTTTAAGAGCGAAAGAGAAAAACGGACCAAAAGGTCTAGAACCGACGAGATACGGAGATTGGGAAAGGAAAGGTATAACTTACGATTTTTAATTTTATACCCCTAAATACTCCCATAAATACCAACAAACTATAGATCTATATGGTGCCCAAACTCTAGCCAAAGAAATTATCTTTTTTTGATCATCTTTATCAACTTGATAAATCTCTGATATTGCCCTTCTTAGTGCAATATCACCAATTGAAAAAATGTCGAGTCTTTTATAGGCAAACATTAAAAACATTTCTGAGGTCCAAGGCCCGACACCTTTTAATTCTAATAAAAAATCTTTTGCTTCACTGTCACTCATATTTTGTACTGACTCTAATGATAATCTTTTTGTCACTATTTTTTTTGCAATTAACTTTATATATTCATGTTTTCTTGAAGACAAACCTTGTTCTCTAGCCCATTTTAAACGAGACTGAGAAATAAAAACTAAAAAATCTTTCTTATTGTCTGAAAAAGAAGTTATTCTTTTCCAAATTAAATCTGCAACTTTTGCTGATATTTGTTGGCCTACTATAGATTGAGCTAATTCATAGAATAGAATTTCTTCTTTTATTGCAGGTTTTAGCAAAAAAGGGCATTTTTTTGAATTATCAAGAATTATTTTTAATTTATTATCTTTTCTAGCAAGTTCTTCTAGAATTTTTTTTTGGGCAATCAATTTAAATTAACTAGAAAAATTTAAACCAACAACATCATAAACTTCTTTTAAAACCTCTGTTGCTATTTTTTTTGCATCCAATGAGCCAGACTGTAATATTTTTTGTAGGTAGTCTTCGTCACTTGTTAACTTGATCATTTCATCTCTTATAGGACTAAGCTTATTTATAACTATATCTATCAAGTCTTTTTTTAGTTCTGAGAAATTTTTTCCCTGGTACCTATTAAAAACTAGTTCAAAATTTTCATCTTCGCATGCAGCATATATTGTTAATAGATTTGTTGCTTCTGGCATATTTTCTAATTCCTTTAAAGAATTGGGTAATGGCATTGCGTCTGTTTTAGCTTTTTTTATTTTTTTTGAAATTTCATCATCACTGTCAGTGAGCATTATTCTTGAGTATTCTGATATATCTGATTTACTCATTTTTTTAGTTCCATCTCTTAAGCTCATAATTCTTGCAGCACTCTTCATGATAATTGGTTCAGGCATTGGGAAAACATTTTTTTTAAAATCATTATTAAATTTTTGGACTATATCTCTCGCGAGTTCTAGATGCTGCTTTTGATCTTCTCCTACCGGAACATGAGTTGCCTTATATATCATTATGTCTGAGGCCATTAAGACTGGATAAGTAAACAAACCTACGCTAACATTTTCCTTATTTTTACCTGCCTTGTCTTTAAATTGAGTCATTCTATTTAACCAACCCATTCTTGCAACACAATTTAATATCCATGCTAACTGTAAATGTTCAGCAACTTGCGATTGATTAAAGACAATACTTTTTTTAGGGTCTATGCCAGAAGCAATGAAAGCTGCTGCAACTTCACATTTTTTTGACATCAACTCCTTTGGCTCTTGCCAAACAGTTATTGCATGGAGGTCTACAACACAAAATAAAGATTGAAATTTTTCTTGCAGGGGAACAAAGTTTTTTATTGCACCTAGATAATTACCTAAATGTAGACCTCCTGTAGGCTGAACTCCAGATAACACCCTTCTTGGAAAATCTTTATTACTACTCATAATCTCTAAGCATTTTTTCTACTGTTAAAGTATGTATTTCTTCGTTTTTAATCATTTCTTTGGCATATTCCTCTAAATATATACTTTTATTTTCTACTTCAATCAATAAATCTTTATAAAGAGAAACTGCTTTTCTTTCATGCTGTAAACTTTCCGCCAATAAAGAAGTGATTGAGTGCTCATTAGACTCTTCAATAATTGAAATATCCTGCGATGGATGTCCACCTAAACTTACTAATAATTCTCCAGCACTTTGCGCATGAGCTAATGACTCTGTTGATTGCTCATTAAAATATTTTATTAAACTTTCCCTGTAGGGTCCAACAACCATAAGTGCAGAATGTGTATATCTAACTACTCCAGCTAATTCATATTTCATGATTTCATTTAACAATAAAATAACTTTTTTTCTATCTACTTTTTCCATAATTATCTCCATGCCTACTTTTACTTTAAAAGATATATTTATTGTAACAAATATGTTTATTCAAAATTACTATTTTATTTCTTACTAAAAATAGATTTTAGCTTACTTATTGTTTTTTTCTCCATTTTCCAAAAATATGTAAATTCTCCGAATATTACTCCGAATATTATTAGCAATGCCTGATATAAAGGTAATATTAAAATTATTCTTGTTAGCCAGTAAAAGAAACTGCCATATGCATCTTTTGTTATTAACAGTGAATTCAAAATATAATCTGCCAAAAAAAGAGAAGAAGTTCCAGTTAAGGCGAAAACAATATTTATAATAAATAATTGATAATTAGACTCAGCTTTAAAAAAACTTCTAATTTTCTCCATGTCAATACTTCTATATGATTTCGTAGTGACCCAGTTTAACAAGTCTTGAAGTAAAACGGGTCTTTATTTCTTCGGATAAACAATCTATTTCCAGTGCTTTTTTCATCTTTGCAATATTATCACTTTCATGAAAGAGTAATTTTGAAATTTCATATATACTCATGGTTAAATTTTCACGATGAATTAACCTTAAATCATCTCCTTTTTCGATTACTCCGTTTTTTATAACTTTCATATATGCTCCAAGATGGCAATAATCTGTAAAAAAACTTAAAAAATCTTTTTTATTCATTTTGATAGCTAGCTTATAGCATGGAATCCTTGGTTGAGTAATTTGTAAAACTGTATTGGAGATCTGAAATTGGTCGCCTATGAAACATTCTTTTTCATCAAAGTTGTTAATAGTCAAATTTTCACCAATTAAACCATAGTTTTTAGAAAAATCGTTTTTTAGTAATCTTCCCCAATAAATGTAATGATTATATGAATAAGCATATACTGCCTTATTTACACCACCATGAGATTTTAAATCGGCTTGCTTATCTCCCTCAATACCTTTTTTGCTAATGCTCACTTTCCCATCTATTGGTTTTTTATATATGCTGGTATTTAGAGTTTTATTATTAAATAATATTTTTTTAGGAAGTGATATATTAATTGATAATATTTTCATCTTGATAATTTACTTTTTAAATATAAAAAATAAGCAATAACTTCATAGATTATATTAAAAAATGGAAATACTAATGGACTTTTAAAAAACTTACATAAAAAATTATATTTTGGAATTTGCTTCCATATAATCAAAAAGGATTCTGCTCCAGAAATTATTTTCCCATTTTCTAATACATGCATTCTTCTATAAAGCTCGTCTTTTTTTTTATTAGTTTCACTTTCTGAATTATCATAAGTAGATATATCAACCCATTCAATTTTGTCTTCTGAGTGTTTTTTGTATTCATTAATTTCAGTTCTACAAATAGAACAAGAATTATTAAAATATACTTTAGTTTTCATTTTTAACTTTAATTAATTTATTATTCATCTTTCCAGCCAACTTTACTTAAAAAATCTTCATACGAACCCTCGAATACTGACACTTTGTTATCATCAAAAACTATCAATTTATTTGCTATTTCTTTTAAGAAATATTCATCATGCGTAACCATCATTACTGCACCGTCAAAAGACTTTATGGCCTCTAATAATGACTCGCACGAATCAAGATCTAAGTGATTAGTTGGCTCATCTAACATTAACAAATTTGCTGGTTTAAGCAATATTTTACCTAGCATTACTCTACTTTTCTCTCCACCAGATAAGACTTTTATTTGCTTACTAGAAAGTTTGCTTGAAAACATCATGTTTCCACACACCCTTCTTACTTTAGTTTCTTCCAATTCTGGAACATAGCTTTGTATTTCCTGATAAACACTGTTATTAGGTTTCAACCTGTCAATATTCATCTGCCCAAAGTATCCAAACTCAGTTTTTTGATGCATATTAACCTCACCAGATTTTGGTAGTAAATCTTTTGTTATTAGTTTTAAAAGCGTTGATTTACCCTTTCCGTTTTTTCCTATTACACATATTTTATCTGTCTTTTTTATGCTAAAAGAAATATTTTTTATAAGATAATTTTCTTCGTTATAATAAAAATCAAGTTTTTTAATATTCAAAAGATTTTCTTTACTGTTATATGGCATATAATTAAATTTAAAATCTAAGTTTGCAATCGCTGCTAGTTTTTCTTTTTTTCCACTTTTTTCTAGCATTTTGACTTTTGACTGCGCTCTACTTGCCATACTTGCTTTTGACCCAAACCTTTTTATCCACTCCTCTGTCTTTTCTCTTTTCTTGCTCTCATTTAGAACTGTCTTATTATATATTTCTTCTTCTTCTAATATTTTCTCCATTACATTTTCAGTATTACCTGCTGTTTTTTTAAATACTCCTCTATGTATATTTAATGTATGACTAATGACGCTATTCATAAAATTTCGATCATGGGTAATTAGTATTAATTCTTGACGCCAGTCGTTTAGAAATTTTTGCAACCATCTTATTGAATGAATATCTAAATAGTTCGTAGGTTCATCTAATAAAAGCATATTTGGTTCATCAAGTAATAGCTTAGCTAGATTAATTTTTACTTGATACCCGCCAGAAAAATCTTTTGGGTCCTTCATCATTTCTTCATATGTAAATCCCAGTCCAGTTAATATTGACTCTCCTTTCCATCCTTCATATTCCCTATCGCCAGTAAGTATGCTGCAAACTTCTTCTAGCACTGTACTATGAGTAAATTTTATGTGTTGCTCAAGATGTCCTATCTTATAACCTTTTGGGATTATTATTTCCCCGCTATCTGCTTCGAGTTGACCTAAAATTAATTTTAAAAATGTACTTTTACCTGAACCATTTCTACCGATAAACCCCACTTTTTCTTTTTTATTAATTATTACATCGACGTCTTTAAAAATTTCTTGACCTGTAAATGATATTTCTAAACCTTGTGCTTTAATCATAGGATTTTGTTAAGTAAATTTTTGAATTTGTCATTCTAATTCAATAAAATATAAATACAAATTATAATTTGATTTTAAATGAAACTGCTGAATTTATTACTTGTATTATCATCAAGTTACTGTCAAAGTAGCGCCAAATTGCGATATTGCATTTTAAAAAAAGATTCCCGCGTTAATTACTTAAATTATTGAATTTCACGTAATGCACATTGGTTTCTCAACAAATATGGAAGCCAAATGGATAATTTTGAAAAATTAGGACTTTGTCAGGCTCTAAATAAATCTTTAAAAAAAATAGGTTTTAAGAAACCGACACCTATACAAGCTGAAGCTATACCCTTTATACTTGCTGGCAAAGATCTTTTAGGGTCGGCTTCCACTGGAACTGGAAAAACTGGAGCTTTTGCCATACCTGTTATTGACAGAATAATTTCTTCTAATAAGGACGAGTGCGCGCTAATTGTTACTCCTACAAGAGAATTAGCAAAACAAGTTATTAATGTTTTTAGAGATTTGTTGGGACCATCAAATTCTATTAAAGCATGTTGTCTCATTGGAGGTGAAGCTATTGGAAAACAACTTAATCAACTAAAAAGAAATCCAAGAATTATAATTGGCACTCCAGGCCGTATAAATGACCATCTAGAGAAAAAATCCCTAAGTCTTAAAAAAACAGCTTACCTTGTTCTAGATGAGACAGATAGAATGCTTGATATGGGATTTGGTATACAAATTAATCAAATTTTAAAATTTATGCCGCAAGAACGACAAACTTTGATGTTTTCAGCTACATTCCCTAAAAATATAATCACTTTGTCAAAAAAATATTTAAAAAACCCAGAGCGAGTTACAGTCGATGCTGAAAATACTTTATCAAAAAATATAAAACATGAAGTTATAAATATTGATAATTCTAAAAAATATAACATCTTAATAGAACAACTAGAGAAGCGGAAAGGCGCTGTTTTAGTTTTCGTAAAAACAAAACATAGTACTGAAAAAATTGCAAAGAATCTTAAACGAGACGGCTTTAAAGCTGATGCATTAAACGGAGACTTAAGACAAAGTAAGCGTGATAGGATAATGAAGAATTTTAGAGAAAATAAAATTAGAGTTTTAATTGCTACAGATATAGCTTCTCGTGGATTAGATGTCCGCCATCTTCAACATGTTATTAACTTCGACCTTCCTCAGGTTGCTGAAGATTATATCCATAGAATCGGAAGAACAGCTAGAGCAGGTGCAAGCGGTGAAGCTATATGCTTTGTGTCTCCAAACGAGGGGCATCTTTGGCTAAATATTGATATGCTATTAAATCCAGACGCAAAACATAAATATTCGACAAGAGGAAAATCGAGTAATAAATCATACAAACCAAAAAGAAAATCTAGTGGCAAGTCTTCGAATGGGAAAAATTTTGCTGACAAACCAAAAAGAAAATCTAGTGGCAAGTCTTCTAAAAAAACCGTCCGAAGTTCTGATGCAAAACCAAAAAAAAGATTCTATCCTGCAAAAAAGAAAACTAAAAAGTAATAAAAAAATAATTAAGTATAAAAAACTTTATGATTGAGTGCTTAATAGTTTATTTTTTATTACCATTTATTAAGAAAAATATACTTAAAACAAAAATATAAATTTGCTCGCTTTTAAATAATTTTTCATTTATAAACCAGTCTGGATGCGCCAAATAAAATGCACCAATCATTATTATGAATACAGATAATGCTGATAGCTTAGTTATATAATGGCCTAGTATTCCAGGTATAAAACTTCCTACGATCAATCCTACTCCAGCCCCTATTTCACCGATGGTCACAAGTGATCCAATGAAGTATGGCGATATCATCCCAATACTCTCTAGCCATGAAATAAATTTTTCTGGTGGGAATGGCAGCTTGCCAATACCATGTAACATGAATGATATACCAAGGGTCATCTGCAAAATCCATATCGTTATGCCTGTTAGTTTACCCCATGGATTGAAGCCGTTATTTTTCATGTGTAAAAATCTATATCTGATTAAATTTTGTAAATATTATCATAAATTATTATTTATAATATAATTTAATTTAATGTACATATATAAAAAAATTACTTTAGTCACAGGAAATTCTTCGTGGTGGAAACAAATTAAATTTAGACGCGAAAGTGCTTCTTGTTTAGCATATTATAGAAATCTTGGATGGAGATTTATAAAAAAAGAAGTACTAAACACTGATTCTATAAATAAAGATACGAGAACTTTTAGCATCTATTATTTAAAAAAAGACCGGAAAGCTATCTTCCGGTCTAGTTAGAGCTAACGATATAATAAACTTTCTTAACTTCCTATTGCCTCAGCAACTTTGCCAGATAACATTCCAAATATTGTTCCAATAATAAGTGATATAGCGATTGAGACTATAGGATTAGTTAAAGCTATAGTACTTATCATAGGAATCATTGCTCCATCTATTGCATGAATACAATAACCTGCCGTTACTGCATAGCCGCATACGGCTGTTGGCGCACAACTAAACATTGGAATTTGTGTTCCAAAAATTAAAGCGAACACTGTTATTGCAATCCATATGGGCCCATTTAATGCTCCACCAATATTTATAGCTCCCGAAAGAACAAAGAAGAGTCCGGCAAGAACTGCTCCATAAATCCCTGCGGATATACCCATTTTTAATGCTGCATTATCCCCACCGTTTTTAAAGAATAGTCCCCATGCAATAAATCCTACCCAAACAATGTAATGGGTAAAAGCAGTTGCTAAAATTAAAGAGATACCCCCAAGTACTCCAACACTAAGTGACAAAGCTAAATGTTGTTTATTCATAAATTTCCCCTATTTTGTTTGCCTTATTTAAAAATGTAACAATTAAAATTGTATATTTATAGTTACAAACATGAACTAAGAAAATATTAATGTTTAATATAGATTGCTATTATATCTATGGTGGAAAGTCATGAAGGGATTTTAAATAAGAATGTTTCTTATTCTTAATAAAATAATATTAAATTTAAAAAAATTGATAGTTGTTTAACCAGTATTTCTTAATCCAGCAGCAATTGCATGGATAGTTCTAAGTAAAGGATTAAATACCGCCTCATCATGAGAGCTTGAATTTCTATGCTTTCTTAACAACATTACTTGGATATAATTCAATGGATCCATATAGGGCTTTCTTCTATATAGTGATAATGCTAATTTTTTATTGTCTGCTAGTAGTCTATGTGTGTCTATTATTTGAAGCATTAAATTTTCTGTTAACATATATTCTTCTTCTATTTTTGCAAATATTTTCTTAGCAGTTTCCTGATCATTTGCTAACGTTGCATAATCTTTTGAGATGGCCAAGTCAGCTTTTGCAATTGCTTGGCCTATATTATCAATCATCATGTGAAAGAATGGCCATTCTCTATACATTTCTTGCAGGATTTCTATTCCTTTTTCATCGTAAATTTTATTTAAGGCAGTTCCTAAACCATACCAAGCAGGCAGTGTATTCCTTGATAATGACCAACCAAATACCCATGGGATTGCTCTAATTGAATATCTAGATCTTTCACCACTAGATCTATGAGCTGGTCTAGACCCTATATTTAATTCCCCTAATTCCTGTACTGGCGTAGCTTCATAAAAATAGTCAATCAAACCTGGAGTTTTATCAGTAAGATCTCGATATTTATTTTCTCCCATATTGGACATATTTTTCATTATTTTTTCGTACTCTGAAGTATCAGATTTTTGTTCCACAACAATATGCTGGCTTGCTTTTATGAGTCCGCTAATAGCCATTTCTAATTCATAGCATGCAGTTTCGTATTGAGCATATTTGTATGACAACACTTCTCCTTGTTCTGTTATTTTTATCTTTCCATTAACTGTATTTGCTGGCTGTGCAACAATAGAATTATGTGTTGGACCTCCACCACGGCCAACCGTTCCACCCCTGCCATGAAATATTTTACACTCTACTTTATATTTTTCAGATATCTCAATTATCTGTTGTTGTGCTTCATATAGACCGTACGAAGAAGCTAATATTCCTCCATCTTTACAAGAGTCAGAATACCCTAACATTACTTCTTGCAGATTATCCTCGTGACATTGTAAAAATTTTTTATAAACTTCATTAGAGAAAAGCGACTCTAAAATGATTTTAATTCTGGCTAAGTCGTCAACAGTTTCAAATAACGGAGTAATTAAAATATTACAGAATAGTTCTCCATTATCTTTCTCTCCGATAAGACCAACCATTTTTGCTATCAGCATAACCTCAAGAACATGGCTTGCATCATGAGTCATAGAGATAATATAATGCCCAAATGCTTCTGGACTTACTTGCTCCCTAAGGATAATCATTGTTTTGAAAACATCCACAATGACTTTGAGTTCATCTGAAAGTAATTCATAGCTATCCTTATATGTTTCTTTTGATATAAGCATATTTGATAGCAACTTAACTTTTTCTTCCTCGTTCATGTTGTTGTAATTCTTATTTTTAGCTTGCTTAATTACTGCGCTTACAACGTTTGTATGTCTTGTTGACTCCTCTCGGATATCTAAATTCACTAAGAAGAACCCAAATGTCTCAACTAATCTAATGAAGTCATCTAACCCAAACTCAAGTAAAACTAAATCTCCATCTGCTTTTAAAGAATCTCTAATGGTATATAAATCCTCAAGAAGTTCTTTCTCACATGAATACGCATTAATTTTTTCTTTATTATTTTTGCCGTCCTGAAGCTCTGTTATTCTTTTTAAAGACTCGGCTAAGCGATAACTTATAATATTAAATTTTCTTCTGTATGGCTCTTTTGGAAAGTCATTTGTTTTTTTATGAAAAGCTGCTTTTAAAAATTTGTCATCTTTTTCTAATGATTTAATAAAATTGTCAGATGGCTTCATAAGTTGGTCTGAATGAGTCATGAATAAAGATAATTCTTTTGCTCTTGTTATATATTCTTTTAGTGCTGTTTTGGAGTGCATATATACAGCTTTTTGAGTTACATCTGGAGTAACAAAAGGATTTCCATCTCTATCTCCGCCAATCCAAGACCCAAATCTTAAAAAACTTGGTACTTTTATAGAGTTAACTGTTAAGGAATCACAATATATTCTTCTTGTCGCGTTTTCCAAATCTCTATACATTTGAGGGACTGCTTTAAACAAAGATGTATTAAAATAATATAAACCATTTCTCACTTCATCTTCTACTGTTGGCTTTTTCATACGAACTTCATCTGTTTTCCAAAGTATCAATATTTGGGCTTCCAGTTTTTTAATTATTTCTTCTTTTTTAATAGATTGAGCACGATAATTATGAAGTTCTAAAATAGTGGCAAAAATTCTGCGTGTCGCCTCCATCTTACTTCTTCTCATAGCTTCTGTAGGATGAGCTGTAAATACAGGTACAAACTGCAAACTATTATATAATTTCTGTAAGCCATCTGTTGTGATGCCATTTGTTTTACAGTCTTTGAGCATGTGATCAAAAGAACCTTCCCACAATGATGAGCCTGCTTTGCCTGATCTTAAAGCACTTTCTCTATGTATATGTTGATATGCTTCTTCAGCAACATTGACTAAAGCAAAATATTTGGAGAATGATCTAACGACATTTTTTAAGACTTCAGGATTAAGTTTATCTATGAAGTTAATTAGCTGATCATGCTGTTCTTGATTATTATTATCTTGAAGATTTATAAATCCTTTTCTTAGCTTTTCCACTACGGCGTAAACATCTTTACCAGCATGCGATTTAATAGCGTTGCCTAAAAGCTTGCCTAAAAGCTTCACGCAAGATCTTAATTGCGTATCTGTGATCGCATCATAATTTTTTAGAAAATCGCTCATGAATTCTTACTATGGCTTACATCGTTTATAAAGAAATATAATAGCATAATATGAAATACTGATCAGCAATTCATTATTTAATCGACAAATTGTTGATTTTATTGATGATTAAGCCATTAACTCAATTATTGCGTGTAATAAATTTTATATATGGTTGTTAACCAATAATAGAAACTATGAAATCATTCCGTCCATTAGTCTATACTTTCTAAAACTATCTCTTATAAGAGAAGGTACTCTTCTTCTATTTTTTTTGTTAAAAACCTGGCTTTTAAGACTTTCTCTTCTATTTATAAGTTTACAGATTTTTATTTTTATTTTAGTAATTTTTTTATTTTCATATGAAATACATCTATCTAAATATTTTAAATCAAATTGATACTCTTCAATTCTTGAATTTATAATTTGAACTTCTTTTTTTCTATTTTTTTCTTTTGCTGTTCTAAAAGTGGAGTTATATATTTCATGTAATTTTTTAACTTTACTTTCGAGTATTAAATTATTATCTTGAGAATTATTTTTATTTATTTTATTTTGAATA
>ERZ802826.481-NODE-481-length-12391-cov-12.6862_pt1 | contig 12391 bp, 8 predicted proteins | sample MGYA00345651_ERZ802826 | MGnify/ENA primary metagenome ERZ802826 (study PRJEB30503, sample SAMEA104212371) | marine metagenome | biome: Westerlies Biome; feature: [SRF] surface water layer (ENVO:00010504) within the epipelagic zone...; material: water...
AAGCACCAATTAATGGACAAATATCACGGTTTTTGGTGATTATCCCCAGGCCCTCGCCAGTACACTACGCGTCCTCAAACCGCATCAGGAGCAGTGCCGTGGACAACGCCCGATTCGATCATCGCCGCTTTGATTACCGAAAGTACCGCGCGTTTCAGCCGATCGCCAAGCCAGACCGTCGCTGGCCGGACAACATCATTCAGGCTGCGCCTGAGTGGTGTTCCGTCGATTTGCGTGACGGCAATCAGGCTCTGGTAGAGCCGATGAATGCAGAGCAAAAGCTGCGCCTGTGGGAGCTACTGGTATCAATCGGTTTTAAGCAGATTGAGGTGGGGTTCCCTTCGGCTTCAAGCCATGATTTTGCTTTTCTGCGGAAGCTGATCGAAGAGCACCGCATTCCCGACGGCGTCACCGTGCAGGTGCTGGTGCAGGCGCGGGCGGACCTCATTGAAAAAACCTTTGCCGCGCTCGAGGGCGTCAAGCGAGCCGTGGTGCATTTTTACAACAGCACATCGACGGTGCAGCGGGAATACGTCTTCGGTCTCGACCGGGACGGTATTAGGGATATTGCTGTGAACGGCGCCCGCCTGATCAAGGAAGCCGCAGACGCCCGCCCCGAAACAGAGTGGGTATTTGAGTACAGCCCCGAAAGTTTTACCGGTACGGAGATGGATTTCGCGGTATCGGTTTGCGATGCGGTGAACGAGGTACTGGCACCGACCCCTGATCGGCCAGTGATCATCAATTTGCCCGCTACAGTGGAAATGAGCACGCCCAACATCTATGCGGATCAAATCGAGTGGTTTTGTGATCACGTTAACAACCGTGACTCACTGATCATCTCCCTGCATACCCACAACGATCGGGGATGTGCGGTCGCTGCTGCCGAGCTCGGTGTGATGGCGGGTGCAGACCGGGTGGAAGGCACGCTGCTGGGCAACGGTGAGCGGACGGGCAATATGGACATCATGACTATGGCGATGAATCTCTACAGTCAGGGCGTGGACCCGATGTTGGATTTCACTCACATGGATGAGATTTGCACGGTAGCCCGTGAATGCACGCAGTTGCCGGTTCACCCGCGCCATCCGTACGCGGGAGAGCTCGTATTCACGGCTTTCTCCGGCAGTCACCAAGACGCCATCCATAAGTGCCTGTCCAAGCGTGACGCCGATGAAGCCTGGGACGTCGCCTATCTGCCGATTGATCCTGCCGACATCGGTCGCACGTATCAGGAAGTGATTCGTATCAATAGTCAATCGGGCAAAGGCGGTGTTGCCCACGTGTTGCGTCGAGATTACGGACTGGAACTGCCGCGTTGGCTGCAGGTCGACTTCAGTACCGCCGTGCAGGGCTTGGCGGAGGACAGCGAGGCCGAGGTGTCCAGCGACGATATTTTTGCGTTGTTCAGTGAGACTTATCTGAGCACCGCGGACCGATGGCAGTTGGGCAATTACCAGCTGTCACGGCGGGATGAGTCCGACGGACTTGAGGTCACATTGCATGGCCCTCAGGGAGATGTAGCGCTGACTGGCCAGGGCAACGGGGTGGTCGACGCCTTTGTGCAGGCCATGGAGTCGTTCACCGGCCGACATATCGTAGTGGTTGAGTACTCTGAGCACACGCTGGGTCAGAGTGCAGACGCGGAGGCAGTGTGTTACGTACAACTCAATATCGATGGCGAACGCCCCTGTGGTGTCGGCCGCAGCCACGATATCGTGCAGGCGTCGCTGGCAGCCATTCTCTCTGCTCTGGATGGGCGTGGCCAGGTGCTCGCCAACGCGGCCTAACTCAGGCTTTGGTCCGCGGTTTTGCGCGCGGATCGAAGCGGTTCTCTGAGATTCTGCCAAACCGAAAGCCACGCCGCACTGTGACTGATCGGCGGGGATGCAATCGGAGCGTTGTCACGCACGTGACGCGAGGCCTTTCCTGGTGCCTGATTGTGCTCACGTTGAGCAGCTGCTCGGCCACCCAGTTTATTTACAACCGTGTCGATATCCTCGTTCGCTGGTATCTCGATGACTATGTGTCACTGGATCGTGAACAGCAGGCGCGTTTCGATGGCCGTCTGGAGGCTTTGCTCGAATGGCACCGTCGCGAGGAGTTACCTGCCTATGTGGTCTTGCTCGATGATGCCTTGACCATCCTCGATGAGGGTGTGCCGCTCGAGGATACCCGTGTGATGGCAGACCGCATCGAGGAAGCGGCGATTCGTTTTCAGGATCCTTTTCTGGAGTTGTTATTGAGTACGGGAGAGGAACTCGGGCCTGATCAGCGGCAGGAGTTCGTGGACGTCTTAATGTCCAAACAGGAGGAGTTTGAGGAAGACCGGCTGGCGCGAAGCGATGCGGAGTACCGTGAAGATCTCGAAGATCGGTTCGACAAGCAATTTAACCGGTACCTCGGCCCGCTTACCGCGGAGCAGACCGACCGTATCGCTGTTGGCGTATCGGAAATGACGCGATTGGATCGTTTTTGGTTGGAAGATCGGCGGGTCTGGATAGCGGAGTTGTCAGTGATCTTGCTGGAAGCTGAACCTGACTGGCCAGATCAGGTGCGTGCTTTGATAGCAGGGCGCGATGATGCCCTGTTGCCCGCCTACCGGGAGGGCATCGATCACAATGGCGAGGTCATTTTGCAGTTATCGCGAGACGTGTTGATCGCGCGGACTGACAAGCAGGATCGGAAATTGCGCAACCGCTTGCAGTCCTTGCGCGACGACCTGGCGGCGCTTGCGGCACAGAATGCAGAGACGGTTAGCCCTTGATCAGGGATTGATCGCGGATCGCGCCTTTATCGGCACTGGTCACCATGCTCGCGTAGACCTTGAGCGCCGTCGATACCTGTCGGGGCCGATCTGCCGCGGGTTGCCAGGCGCGGGGGCTCTGATTCATGGCTTCTCGCCGACTCGCCAACGTGGCGTCATCTACCAACACGTTGATCGTCCGCGCGGGGATATCGATTTCGATTGGGTCACCCGGCTCAATTAAGGCAATCGCACCGCCGGACGCGGCCTCGGGTGACACATGCCCAATGGACAGCCCCGAGGTGCCACCGGAGAAACGCCCATCGGTAATCAGTGCGCAGGCTTTTCCAAGTCCTTTGGATTTGAGGTAGCTGGTGGGGTAGAGCATCTCCTGCATGCCAGGTCCACCGCGTGGCCCCTCGTAACGGATAATCACCACATCCCCCGCCTGAACACGGTCTTCAAGAATATCGGCCACCGCGGCTTCCTGACTGTCACAAATGTGTGCAGGTCCGGTGAACTGTAGTGACTCATCGTCCACGCCGGCGGTTTTCACCACGCAGCCCAGCTCTGCAATGTTGCCGAACAAGACCGCTAGGCCCCCTTCCAGCGAGTAGGCGTGCGCCATCTCTCTCACGCACCCGCCTTCCCGGTCAGTGTCGAGGTTGGGCCAACGTAGATCCTGGCTGAAAGCCTGCTGGGTGGGAATGCCGGCAGGGCCCGCGGCATAGAGGGTGCGAACATCCTCTTCCTCGGTCTGCATAATGTCCCAGCGGGACAACGCTTCGCCGAGGCTAGCACTATGAACCGTTGGGCAGTCTAGGTGGAGCAGGTCTCCCCGGGCGAGTTCACCGAGGATGGCCATGACCCCACCGGCGCGGTGCACGTCTTCCATATGGTAGAGCGGCGTGCTCGGTGCCACCTTGCACAGCTGCGGGATTTTGCGGGATAGCGTGTCGATCGCGGCCATGTCGAAGTCCACACCGGCCTCCTGCGCCGCGGCGAGCAGGTGCAAGATCGTGTTGGTCGAGCCACCCATGGCGATATCGAGGCTCATGGCGTTCTCAAACGCACGTCGGCTGGCAATCTCGCGAGGCAACGCCGTGGCATCATCCTGCTCGTACCAACGCCGCGCTAAGTCCACGATCAGACGGCCCGCGCGCAAAAACAGTTGTTCACGGTCTGCGTGGGTCGCCAGTAGCGATCCGTTGCCGGGTAAGCTGAGTCCCAAGGCCTCGGTCAGGCAGTTCATCGAGTTGGCGGTGAACATGCCCGAGCAGGAGCCGCAGGTTGGACAGGCAGAGCGCTCGTAGGCTTCCACTGTGGCATCGTCGGCACTGGAGTCCGCGGCGATCACCATGGCGTCGACCAGATCCAGCTTGTGCTCAGATAACGCGGTTTTGCCTGCTTCCATCGGGCCACCCGAGACAAACACCACCGGGATATTGAGCCGCATGGCGGCGTTCAGCATGCCGGGGGTGATCTTGTCGCAGTTGGAAATACACACCATGGCGTCCGCGCAGTGCGCGTTGACCATGTACTCGACAGAATCGGCGATGAGGTCCCGGGACGGCAAACTGTAGAGCATGCCGTCGTGGCCCATGGCGATACCGTCGTCCACGGCGATGGTGTTGAACTCTTTGGCGACGCCACCTGCTGCTTCGATCTCACGCGCAACCAATTGTCCGAGGTCTTTGAGGTGCACGTGGCCGGGCACGAACTGGGTGAACGAATTCACCACCGCAATGATGGGCTTCTCAAAGTCCTCATCCTGCATGCCGGTTGCACGCCACAAGGCCCGGGCGCCTGCCATATTGCGTCCGGCGGTTGAGGTGCGAGATCGATATTGGGGCATCGAATTCTCCGGGTGGTGATTAAAAAGGAGTCGCTAGCTTACCACTGGCGTCTGAGGAGTTCAGACTGTTCGTCGGAGCACCGCCGCGTTGCGCTGCCAGTTGTAGAGCTGTTGCTTTTCGACCGGCAAGTCGTCCAGGCTCGCGGCTTCAAAGCCCTGTTCGAGAAACCAGTGCGTGCTTTGTGTCGTGAGCACAAAGACGTGCGTGAGCGAGAGCGCTCTCGCCTCGGCGATCAGTTCATGCAGAAGCTGCCGGCCTCTGCCTGCGCCACGGTAGTCAGGATGTGTCGCGACACAGGCGATCTCTCCCACGCTCTCAGCTTCATAGGGGTAGAGTGCGGCGCACGCCAGGATGCGGCCATCCCGCTCGAGAATGGAAAAGTACCCGATCTCTTCCTCGAGGCGCTCGCGGGACCGTTTGACCAAGGCGCCACTGTCCTCGAGTGGTCTGATCAACTCGACGATACTGGCGATGTCGTTGATGTCCGCTGACCTGGCCTGCTCGTAGGGGTTTTGTGCGATTAAGGTGCCGGAGCCGTCATGGGTGAAAAGCTCCTCAAGGAGCGCGCCCTCACGCTCGTAGCTGAGCAAATGACTGCGAGCGACGCCGTTGGTGCAGCATCGGCAGGCGCTGTCGCGCAGGCGTTGCTGCTCGACATCCCCGAGGTCGAGATCCCATGCGGAGTCAATGGTGCACTGGCGAATCAGTTCTCCGCCAGCGGTGTGTAGGCCCGGCTGGCGCTCAAGGAAAATCAACTTGTCAGCGCCAATGGCCACAGCTACTTTTTCAGCAACCTCGCTGGCGCTGACACTGAAAATTTCTCCCGCTGGCGAGTAACCGAGTGGCGACAGCAGCGCGATTGCATCCTGATCCAGAATGCCACGAACCCCCTTGGCATCGACTCGGCGTACCGTGCCACTGTGCAGATAGTCGACGCCATCGAGAATACCAATGGGCTTTGCCGTCACCACATTGCCGCCCAGAATTCTGAGCCGGGCCCCGGTCAGTGGGGTGTTGGGTAGCCCCATCGAAAGCTGTTGCTCCAGCTGCACCCGCTGCCGCGCTGCTGTCTCGATAGCCAACGACAGCGTGAGGTCATCGGTAATGCGAATACCGTCGAGGAACTGCGCCTGCCGGTCGGTGGGCAGTGCGGCATCAATCGCCTCCCGGGTGGCGTGAACCAGCACCAGTTTGATACCCAGAGAGTGAAGCAACGCCAAATCGTGGATCAGGGTCGCGTGCCCCGCCGATTCCAGTGCGCCGTTCCCCAAATAGATCACAAAGGTCCGGCCACGATGTGCCTTGATATAGGGGCCCGTGTGGCGAAACCAGGCAATGTGATGCGCTGTGTCGGTCATGGTATCTGCTGGTATTGATGACGATAGGCCACGGCGAAGCGGCCTTTCAGGGACGCGCATCCTACCGAGTCTTCAGGTTGCGAGAAAGGGTAAAAATCTTCATGTCAGGCTCGTGATGACACGAGTGGCGGGGCCTGCCCCTTGTCGATAGGCTAGCGCTACTGAGTGGGCAGAGTAGGCCACGGGATGTCACAGGATCTGGGAAGGCCCGCGTGGATGGAGGACTGCCTCGAAGAGGCCATGACGCGTCTGACAATGCGCATTGGCGACGCCAGCTTGACCGCCCTCACCGATTCTGTGGAGGCAGCGGGTCAGTGGCGCGCCTTCCAAGAGCTCCTTGCCTGCAGCGACTTTTTTGGCGAGCAGGTCGCGCGCCAGCATAAGTGGCTGGGCGATGCGTTGGCTGACGGAACGCTGTTGGAGCGCCGCGATTGGGCGGCTGAGCACTGGGACCGGGCGCTGTCTGCGCTAGTTCCACCGACTCAAGCCGAGCCGGAGGCGCTGGCTGCTCTGAGAATCTTTCGTCATCGGGAGATGCTGCGCATTCTTTGGCGTGATTACGCCCACCTTGCCACCTTGGAAGAGGCTTTCGAGGCGCTCAGTCAGCTCGCAGACTGCTGCATTCGCGCAGCACTCAGCATGGCAACTGCCACGCTGAAAGAAAAATACGGCACGCCATGCGGCACCGATAGCGGTCAGCCACAATCACTGGTTGTGCTCGGTATGGGCAAGCTCGGCGGTAATGAACTGAACTTTTCTTCTGATATCGACCTGATTTTCGCCTATCCCGAGGCGGGTCACACGCAGGGAGGGCGCCAGGAACTGGATAACCAGGCGTATTTCATTCGTCTCGGCCAGATGGTGATCCGCCTGCTGGACGCAGTGACCGAGGATGGCTTCGCCTTCAGGGTTGATATGCGTCTGCGGCCCTATGGAGACAGCGGTGCGTTGGTGGGGTCATACAACGCACTAGAGGTGTACTACCAGGAGCAGGGGAGGGAGTGGGAACGCTACGCCATGATCAAGGCGCGGCCGATTACTGGCACGCCTGAGGCGCAAGAAAGTCTGATGAACATGCTCGAGTCCTTTGTGTATCGCCGCTACACCGATTTCTCCGTGATAGCGGCACTGAGGGAGATGAAAAGCATGATGCGCGCCGAGGTCACACGGCTAGGGATGGATAATGATTTAAAGCGCGGCGCGGGTGGCATTCGGGAAATCGAGTTCATTGCGCAGAGTCTGCAACTGATTCACGGAGGCCGGATTCCGGAAATTCGCACCCGGCCACTGCTTGCGACGTTAGCAGCCTTGGAGCGAGCCGCGGTGCTGTCCCCCGACCAAGCTCGCCGGCTGACTGCGCATTATGGCCTTGAGCGTCGCGTCGAGCATGCGCTGCAGGCCATGCAGGACAGACAAACCCAGTCGCTACCGAGCGAACCGGTGCCGCGGGCACAGCTGGCACTCCTGGCGGGATTTGCGGATTGGGAGACGCTACAAGCGCATCTCGCTGAGGCGCAGCGTGAGGTTGCCGCGCTGTTCAACGATCTGATTGCCGAGCCTCTGGCGACATCAGGCGACGATCCCTCGCGCGATAAAGAGGTGGCGTCAGGCCTGTCGTTTTCCGGTCTCAGTCAAATGAGCTTGGTGGAGCTGGGGTACCAGCATGCTGAAGAGAGCTGGGCCGCCGTGACGGATTTTCTCGACAGCACATGGGTGGCAGCTCTGCAACCAGAGGGCCGCCGCCGGCTGGAGGCCTTTTTGCCGCTCTTGTGTGAGATGGCGGCCGCCACGCGGGAGCCCGACTCGGCGCTGACAAGGAGCCTGCCTTTTGTGCGCGCGGTCTGCCGTCGTAGCGCTTACCTCGTGCTACTTCAGGAAAACCCGCGCGCACTGCAGCATCTACTGACGTTGGTAGCCTCGAGCATCTGGCTGTCGGAGCGCCTTGCGGCCCGCCCGGAGCTGGTGGATGAGCTCCTGCACGAGTCGACGCTGTACAGCGCGCCCAGTCGCGACGAGCTCCATGCCTTGGTCAGGCAGCAACTGTTGCGCATACCGGAAGAGGATCTGGAGGCGCAGATGAGCGCACTCAGCCGCATCAAGGATGGTGTGATTCTCCGTGTCGCCGCGAGTGAGCTGACTGGCACGCTGCCGATCATGAAAGTGAGCGATAACCTGACGTTTCTGGCGGAGGTCATGATCGAGCAGGCCCTGGCGGTGGCGCGCGCCGAGTTGGTGCAGCGTTACGGCGAGCCGCAATCTGACAATGCTAGTTTTGCTGTCATTGCTTACGGCAAGCTCGGCGGGCTCGAACTCAGCTACGGTTCAGACCTTGATTTGGTATTTGTCTTCGACGGTGCAGACGGAGAGACCGCTGGCCCAAAAGTGATCGACAACACCCGTTTTTACACGCGGCTTGCGCAACGTGTCGTGCATGTCTTGTCGGCACAGACCTACGCGGGGAGGCTCTACGAGGTCGATCTGCGTCTGCGCCCGGACGGAGACTCGGGTCTGGTGGCCACAACATTACCCGCACTGCGTCGATACCAACTCGAGTCCGCCTGGGTGTGGGAGCATCAGGCGCTGGTGCGCACGCGGGTGGTGGCGGGCGATCTGGCACTGAAGACGTCGTTAGAGGCGTTGCGCAGAGAGGTACTGGCCATGCCGAGAGAGCAATCTGAGCTAGCGTCAGCTGTCTGTGATATGCGCGACAAGATGCGAGCAGCGCACACAGCGTCGTCTAATCGGCGCGAGCGCTTTGATCTCAAGCGCGATCCCGGTGGTATTGTCGATATTGAATTTGTGGTGCAATACCTCGTGCTGGCGCATGCCGGCGAGCACGCTGAACTCACAAACTGGTCTGACGTGATTCGCCTGCTTGAGGCGCTCGAGCAGACCGGGCTCATAGCGGCTAATGAGGCCAAGACGCTGTCGCGGGCGTATCTCGACTATCGCAGCGCGACGCACTCTCTGGGACTACAGGGGCGTGCTGCCGAGACCGATGCCGCTGAATTTGAAGCCCAGCGCCAGCAGGTAAAACAGATTACAGAGGCCTTATTACCCGGATTGCAGGCAGGGTAGAATCCGCCCCCGGCGCGCCGATGGCTCATACTGTCGCTGCAAACCCACGGACACAGCACAAACAGACCAGCATAAAGAGAAAGGAAACGACATGGACCTCTCAGAACTCACCGGCCACATCTGGCTCGATGGCGAAATGGTGCCTTGGCAGGAAGCGCGGGTTCATGTGCTGACCCATACCTTTCACTATGGTCTGGGTGTGTTCGAGGGTGTGCGCGCGTACAAGACCTCCGAAGGGACGTCGATTTTCCGCCTCAAGGAGCACACCGACCGGCTGTTCCGTTCGGCGCATATTGTGCGCATGGACATGCCCTACGACAAAGAGACCCTCAACGCCGCACAACGCGAGGTGGTCAGGGCAAACGATCTGGATGAGGCGTACATCCGCCCCATGTGTTTCCTGGGTTCTGAGGGAATGGGCCTGCGTGCCGACAACCTCAAGACCCATGTCATGGTGGCGTCATGGGCGTGGCCTTCCTATATGGACCCCGAGGCGCGAGACCGCGGCATTCGCGTCGCGACGTCAAGTTACACCCGTCACCACGTCAACATTACAATGTGTAAAGCGAAGGCCAATGGCAACTACATCAACTCGATTTTGGCACTCAGAGAAGCACTGGATGCGGGCTTCGAGGAGGCCTTGCTTCTCGATAACGAGGGTTACGTTGCAGAGGGCAGTGGCGAAAACTTTTTCCTCGTCCGTGACGGCATCCTCTATACGCCCGAGCTGACCTCTTGTTTGGAGGGGATTACGCGAGACAGTATTTTCCGCATTGCGGCGGATCAAGGCCTGACGGTTAGGGAAAAGCGGATTACCCGCGACGAAGTCTATGTCGCCGATGAGGCGTTCTTTACCGGCACCGCAGCAGAAGTGGTACCGATCCGCGAGGTCGATAATCGCACGATCGGTAGCGGCGCACGTGGTCCGATCACTGAAAAACTGCAAAGCATCTATTTTGAGGCGGTACGTGGTGAGCAGTCCCAGTACGCCGAGTGGCTGGCCCCGGTCGCTGACTAGGGAGCACTGACACCATGGAGAGTCTCCCTAGCGGTATCCAATATCGACACTGGCCCGTCGACGACGCCAAGGGCTGCTTGCTGCTCGCCCATGGTCTTGCCGAGCACACCGGTCGCTACGAGCACGTTGCTGCGCGGTTCAATGAGCGCGGTGTGGCAGTGGTCGGCCCTGACCATAGGGGACACGGCGCCTCGCCGGGTGCTCGGGTTTACCTGAAGTCGTTCTCTGAGTATCTCGAACCAATGCAGGCACTCCGCACTCGCATCGACGAGTGGTATCCGGGGCGGCCGGTGTTCCTGATGGGTCACAGTATGGGAGGGCTCATCAGCGCCCATTTACTGCTCGAATCTCAGGCCGTGTTTCAGGGAGCCATGCTGTCGGGCCCTGCCTTCCGCGCGGTGGATCCCTCGCCGGCGCCGCTGCTTTGGGTTGGCAGAGTGCTCAAAAAGGTACTACCCAAGCTGGGGATGGTGTCTTTGGACGCTAATGGCGTGAGCCGCGACCCGGCGGTCGTGGCTGATTACCTTGCCGACCCTCTGGTCTATAACGGCAAGATCACGACCGGCCTTGGGATCGAAATGTTGGATGCCATGGAGGTGGCGATTGCCCGGGCGGGCGAGATCACGTTGCCCATTTACATCGCCCATGGCGACGCCGATGTGATGGCGGGCCCGGAGGGGTCGCAGGCTTTTTTTGACGCACTGGGTGCTCAGGACAAGACCCTCGACCTCTGGCCGGGTCTTTACCACGAGATCCTCAATGAGCCTGAATCTGAGGAAGTGATTACCCGCTACGTTAACTGGCTGGAAACGCATTTGTGAGCGCTCAGCGGGCACTGGTGCTCGGTGCCGCGGGACAGCTCGGCAAGGCATGCATGGACTGCGCTCCTGAAATGGTCGCGGCAGAGGGATTCAGCCGCGCAACCTGCGACGTGACTGATGACTCGGCCCTACGCAGGGTCATGGAAGAAGTCGACCCCCATGTGGTGATCAATGCGGCGGCCTACACTGCTGTAGACGCCGCCGAGGATGACCCTGAGCTGGCCGATGCAGTCAACGCCAATGCCCCCGCCATGCTGGGTGCGCTATGTGCCCAGCGTGGTCTGCGCCTGGTACATATCTCCACCGACTTTGTGTTTGATGGCCGTGCGCATCGGCCCTATGCCCCTCACGCGAACCCCTCGCCCCTCGGTGTTTATGGTGCGAGCAAATGGCGAGGCGAGCAGGCTGTGCTCGCCAGTGGCGCGAGCCATGCCGCAGTGCGTACCAGCTGGGTCTATGGTCCCGGCGGCCGCAATTTTGTGCTGACGATGCTGCGAATGATGCGCGAGCAGGACAGGGTGCGCGTTGTGAATGATCAAATCGGTTCGCCGACCTCGGCCCGCGGTCTCGCAGAGATCTGTTGGTTGTTGGCGCTTAATGAAGATGCTTGCGGGGTGTTTCATTGGTCCGACGCGGGTGCGATCAGCTGGTACGATCTTGCCTGCGGCATGCACGACGAAGCCTTGGCGCTGGGTTTGCTCTCCGCCCCCGCAACGATTGAGCCGATTCCCACAGAGGCCTTCCCCACCAGAGCGCAGCGGCCCGCTTACAGTGTGCTCGACTGCAGCGACACCTGCAGCACTCTCAATGTGGTTCAGCAGCCATGGCGTGATGCGCTCCGGGACATGCTACGGTCACAACAGCAACTTGAGGAAGCAGTGTGATGGCGCGCTCATTGATGGTCACGGGCGGGGCGGGGTTCATCGGCGTGAACTTCGTCTACCATTGGGCCGAAGCTCACCCGGACGACACAGTGGTGGTGCTGGATGCGCTGACCTATGCGGGTAATCGTCTCAGCCTTGAACCTCTGGAGCAGGCCGGCCGCATTCGCTTTACCGAGGGTGATATCTGTGACGCCGACCTGATCGCGCAGATCATGGCTGACCACGACACAGACACTGTTGTGCACTTTGCGGCAGAGAGCCATGTTGATCGCTCCATTACGGGGCCTGATGCGTTTATTCGCACCAATCTCGAGGGCACCCACACGGTTCTGGCGGCGGCCCGCAGTGCTTGGCTGTCAGGGTCGGGACGTGAGCATCGGTTCCATCATGTCTCCACCGATGAGGTCTATGGGTCATTGGCGCCGGAAGACCCTGCGTTCACCGAGACCACGCGATACGAACCGAACTCACCCTACTCAGCCAGCAAAGCGGGCAGTGACCATCTTGTGCGCGCTTACCAGCACACCTATGGCTTGCAGGTCACCACCAGTAACTGCTCGAACAACTACGGGCCCTACCATTTTCCCGAGAAACTGATTCCGCTTTGCCTGACGCGCATCCTCGATGGGG
>ERZ802826.483-NODE-483-length-12373-cov-9.05999_pt1 | contig 12373 bp, 10 predicted proteins | sample MGYA00345651_ERZ802826 | MGnify/ENA primary metagenome ERZ802826 (study PRJEB30503, sample SAMEA104212371) | marine metagenome | biome: Westerlies Biome; feature: [SRF] surface water layer (ENVO:00010504) within the epipelagic zone...; material: water...
CATGACAAAAGGGTGGCCGGTAGCATTCAGACGGTTCCATTGCTCAGAAGGAATGTCATTTATAGACGATAATGTCTTTAGTGAGAAAAAAGAATTCTCTGGTATATTATCCATAAAACTATCTTAAATAAGGAGCCACATATTATTGCTGGTCAGCGGTTACTATCTTATCAGGATTTTAGCTGAAATATAGCATCTATTTCTACAACAGCCCCAAGCGGCAAAGCGCTAACACCTACTGCAAATCTAGTATGTTTGCCATTATCTGCGAACAAGGCCACCATTAATTCTGATGCCGCATCAATCACTTTTGGTTGTTCTGTAAATTCAGGTGCTGATGTTACAAAACCGCCAAGTTTTACAACACGCTTCACCTGTTTAAGGTTATCACTCACGGTAGATACTTGACGCAATATCGCAACAGCGCATTGCCGGGCCTGCTCTTGGGCGTCTTTAATACTCACCGAGCTTCCAACCTGTCCAGTTACCTCAATAGCACCCTTAATAAGCGGGAGTTGACCCGATATATAAACCATATCATGAATAACAAGTACTGGCACATAATTACCAGCTGGAACAGCTGGGCTGTCCAACTTGATGCCAAGTTCGTCTAATTTAGTTTGAATGTCAGACGCCATGTGAACTCTCCTTGGATGCTTATAGAAAAAACGTTTTAAGGCTATTTCATACTGTCTTATCCGAAGTAAGCTATTATATCTATGGTGAATTTTTTTAAGCGATATATCGGCACAAAGAGATATTCCAAACATTCTATTGTGTTAACGAGTTGAATGTTTGGTATATGTTAATTGCTACTAGCTACAACCGGTAGTCGAACCACAGGTATTACATTTAAGGCAGGTGCCGTTACGCACAAGTGTGAAGTTCTGGCATTCTGGGCAGGATTCACCCTCATAGCCTTGCATTCTGGCCTGCTTTACCATTTCGTGATTGCTTGTTTGCATTTGCTGTGGGTTTTGGATACGTGTTTCAGTTGCTAAATTTGCTTCTGGTGCCGGTGCCAGAAAGCTTGTAGCAACTGTTGGCTCCTGAGCTATAGCGGTAGCAGTTTGGTTTTTATTTGAATATACTGTTAACCCTTGTTTGCGGATAAATCCACGGCTAGTCACTCTGTCAACAAGCTCTGATTGTGCTTCGCCCCCGCCAATTGTATCAGCATCTAAATCATCTTTATTCACATGTCCTAAATCATGTCTATCCAGATAGGAAATAGCAAGTTCCCTGAAGGTATAATCAAGGATAGATGAAGACATTTTAATAGCGTCATTTCCAGTAACCATGCCTTGCGGCTCAAAGCGTGTGAATGTGAACGCTTCTACAAACTCTTCCAGTGGAACGCCATATTGAAGACCTATCGATACAGCAATAGCAAAATTATTCATTAATGAGCGGAATGCGGCGCCTTCTTTATGCATATCTATAAATATCTCACCCAGACGACCATCTTGATATTCACCTGTTCGCAAATAAACCTTGTGACCACCAACAGATGCTTTTTGAGTATAACCTTTGCGTCTTTGAGGAAGTTTTTCACGTTCTTGCATATGCATTACGCGTTCAACAATCTTCTCAACAATTTGTGGCGCTGATGTGATTTGTTCTTCTTCTAAATCTTCTTCATCTACCAGAGCTGATGATAGAGGCTGGCTGAGTTTTGAGCCATCACGATAAAGCGCGTTTGCTTTAAGCCCAAGACGCCAAGATTGCATATAGGCTTTTCCGCACTCCTCTACAGAAGCATTATTAGGCATGTTAATGGTTTTTGAAATAGCACCAGATATAAATGGCTGTGCGGCGGCCATCATTGTGATATGGCTTTCAACAGATAAATACCGCTCGCCAATTCGACCACAGACGTTTGCACAATCAAAAATCGGTAAATGTTCCTTTTTTAAATGCGGGGCACCCTCTACCGTCATAGCGCCACAAATATGGATGTTTGCAGCATCTATTTCATCCTTAGTAAAGCCGAGAGATTCTAGCATATTAAATGAAAAGTCGTTTAATTGTGCATCACTGAACCCTAGAGTATCTTTGCAGAATTCTAGACCAAGCGCATAATGATTAAAGGCAAATTTTATATCAAATGCGTTTTCCAGACTGGCTTCTAACTTCTCAAGAACAGCTTCTGTAAACCCTTTATCTTTAAGCGCAGATATAGAGATAGCTTGACATTCTTTCAGGCTACCATGTCCTACTGCGTAACGGATGACATCTTCTATTTGATTTTCTGTATAGCCAAGGCGTGTAAGTGCTTCAGGTACAACCCGGTTGATAATCTTGAAATACCCGCCACCAGCAAGCTTTTTGAATTTCACAATAGCAAAATCAGGCTCGATACCGGTTGTATCACAATCCATTACAAGACCAATTGTCCCAGTTGGCGCGATAACCGTTGCTTGTGCATTACGATATCCATGCTTTTTGCCAAGACGAACAGCATCTTCCCATGCAGCCGCAGCCGCAGCTGTAAGGGTTTTATCAGGGCAGTCCTGGATGGCAAGCGGTACTGGTAATACGCTTAACTCGCTATATCCATCAGCCTTGCCAAGAGCGGCGTTCTTGTGATTTTCCATCACGCGCATCATAGGTTTTGCGTTTGCTTTATATTTTGGAAATGCGCCTAGCTCGCTTGCTATCTCTGCTGAAGTTGCATAGGACCTGCCAGTCATTATCGCTGAAATAGCGCCACATAAGGCACGTGCCTCGTCACTATCATACGAGTATCCAGCCGCCATTAACATACCGCCAATATTAGCAAAACCAAGGCCTAGCGTGCGATAATCATAAGAGCCCTGAGCAATTTCCTTTGATGGGAATTGCGCCATAGTAACTGAAATTTCCAGTGTTAGAGTCCAAATTCTTGCGGCATGTTCGAAGGTTTTAATATCAAAACTGCCATCTTCATGTCTGAACTGCATTAAGTTTAAAGAGGCTAAGTTACAAGCTGTATCGTCAATAAACATATATTCAGAACAGGGGTTCGAGGCATTAATTCTGCCTCCTTGTGGACAGGTATGCCATTCATTGATGGTGGTATCATATTGCAGGCCAGGATCGGCGCAGGCCCATGCAGCATAGGCTATTTTATCCCATAATTCAGAGGCATCCACCTCCTTGATTATTGCGCCATTTGTACGACCGATTAGCGACCATTTGCCCTGCTGTTCTACGGCCTTTAAAAACGCGTTTGAAACACGCACTGAATTGTTGGAATTCTGCCCAGCAACAGTTAGATATGCTTCGCTATCCCAGTCCGTATCATAGGTCTTAAACTCGATTTCTGTAAAACCTTGTTGAGCAAACTGTATCACCCGTTGAACATAATTTTCTGGAAGCATCACTTTGCGTGCTTCTATAATGGCTTTTTTAAGCTCACTATTTTGTTTTGGATCGTAGCGTGCTGTATCATCTAGATTTGTTGCTTCAACACATGCCTTCATTACAGCGCTCATATGTTTGCTGGCGATTTTTGAGCCTGTTACGAGTGCGGCAACTTTTTGCTCTTCCACTACTTTCCAGTCAATATATTCTTCAATATCTGGATGGTCTATATCAACAGTAACCATCTTGGCAGCACGCCGTGTTGTGCCACCTGATTTTATGGCACCTGCGGCCCTGTCGCCAATTTTAAGAAAACTCATTAAACCTGACGATCTGCCGCCGCCTGATAGGCTCTCTCCGATACCGCGCAATTTAGAAAAGTTTGATCCAGTACCAGAGCCATATTTAAACAGGCGCGCTTCTCGCACCCATAAATCCATGATGCCGCCCTCATTTACCAAATCGTCATTTACCGACTGGATGAAACAGGCATGCGGTTGTGGGTGCTCATACGATGTTTTCGAGCGCACCATTTTACCAGTTTCGAAATCTACATAGAAATGCCCCTGACTAGGGCCATCAATACCATATGCCCAGTTCAGGCCTGTATTAAACCATTGTGGCGAGTTCGGCGCAGCCATTTGCCGTGCCAACATTACAATCATTTCCTGATAATAAATTTCCGCATCTGCTTCACTGCTGAAATATCCACCCTTCCAGCCCCAATAAGTCCATGTTCCTGCTAGCCGATGGAAAACCTGTTTTGCTGATGTCTCGCCTGTATATCGCTCATCAGCAGGGAGTAAATTTAATGCCTCCATATCAGGCTGTGAGCGCCATAACCAAGAAGGAACGTTATTCTCTTCCATTGTTTTTAGACGTGCTGGCACCCCTGCTTTGCGAAAATATTTCTGAGCGATGATGTCTGTTGCGACCTGACTATATTGTTCTGGTACTTCTATATCCGCGGCTGAAAAAACGATGGTGCCATCTGGATTGCGAATTTCACTGGTTGCTGACCGAAATGGGATGTTTGCGTATAATTCTTTTTTTTCTTGGGTCAGTAGCCGCTCAAATCGCATGATATTCTTCCTTTTACTTTTTTGTTTTATTATCCTTATAGTGTCACCTAATTTGCGCGAATCGTTGTATTTGCTAAATTACAGAATGACATTCTATTACCATATATAGAAGATACGGCTCTCGAAGTTACCTGATGTAGTGGTTTAGATCAAGTTTGACAATTAAAAAAATAGCCTATTTTTCACTTTTTTTTCTTGACCTTTTCTAGTCGATTGAAATTACTCAATTGATAAAGAGCCAAGAGATTTGAATTTTGTTATTAATGCTCAAAATATAAGCGCCTTCTCAGAGTAAATTTAAGCAAAGGGTCTGTTAATATACTGACTAATGGATGAGAAGACAGAACGAACAGATTAAACATTATGTTTGATTTTCTGCTACTGGGTGCGTTTTTAGCAATTACCATAATTTGAAACAAAATATTTAACTACAAGCTTTTTTTTGCTACCATAATCCCTAGAATAGGATGAATAAGAGCGCGTCTTGAAAAAAATAGAATTGCTTTATCATTGATTGGAAAAAAACCTAATGCATATCATCTCGAGAGTCTTAATCGCCTGCACCTCTAAATTTAAAGGTGAAGACGAGTTCGGAAATAAATATTATGAGAAGGCTAAGAGACAGAACCAGCTTAGGTCTAAGAGGTTTGTTCTATTCAAAGGTGCGGTAGAGGCATCAAAAGTGCCTGCAGACTGGCATGGATGGTTGCATCACACACAAGACGACACCCCTCCAGAGGGCGGTTATCAAAAGCATGAGTGGCAGGAAGCCCACTTGCCCAACTTAACAGGCACTAAATTCGCCTATCGCCCGAAAGGCCATCTATTGAAAGGGGGGCGCCGTGCTAAAGCGTCTGGTGATTATGAGCCTTGGACGCCAACATCTTGAGCATATATAATTCCAGATTGTCTGTTTTGGGGATACAGCCTGCTGACCTACACTGATTAAAGGATATATTTATCAAATGCGTCAAAACACATTAGAGACAATACTTGGTGCCGTTATTATCATCGGAGCTGCATTATTTGCATTCACGGTTTATAATTCGGCTAATTTCACACCATCAGATGGGATAGAACTCAAAGCCGAATTTGGCGACGTATCTGGTCTTTCTGCTGGGGATGATGTGTTTCTGGCAGGGATAAAAATTGGCCAGGTAACATCTCATGAGATTGATAAAATTACCTACTTGGCGCGACTAACATTCAGAATAAATCCGGATATAGAATTGCCGTCAGACACCAGTGCACGGATTGTTGCTAAATCACTTTTGGGCGGATATGTACTTGAGCTATCACCAGGGGCAAATGATGAGATGATGCAAGCAGGGGATATTATCTATGATACATCAGACCCTGTAAGCCTTACCGATCTTCTCGGCAAATTTGTGTTTCAAAGTGCCAGTCAATAAAATTAATACTATTTTACAATGAAGCTATCGAATATTTTTCTATTTAGAGTTTTTCTTATTATGGGCGTGCTTATGGTCCAAAATAACAAGGCAATTGCGTCCAGCTGGATAGAATCGCAAACAGCAGAGTTACAACTTCTTGATAAAATTACGGCGCGTATTTCAACTAAGTCAGTTCCAGTGGGCGGTGGTACCGAATTTGGCACGCTTGAGCTTAGGGTGCATTATTGTGCTTATCGACCGCCAGAAGAGCCCCCCGAAAATGTCGCATTCATTATGATATTTGATAATGGGTACGCAGAAAAGAAGCCGAAAGAAGCCCAAAAAGCCCAAAAAGCCCAAAAAGCATTGTTTTCTGGGTGGATGTTCGCTTCAAGTCCAGCTATTTCGGGATTGGAACATCCAGTTTATGATGTAACATTATTATCTTGCCATAAAGACTGAAGAATAATTGATTCAGGGACATCAAGGTCAAGACTGGCTTTGCTGTTTATGGCGTGTTCAAGCTGCTTCTGAAAGTCATCTTTGTCTATGGATTCAATGCCGAATTGAATGAGATGATCATTTACAAATTGTGCGTCTAATAATTTGAAATTGCCATAACGCAGACGAGCCATTAAATGACAAAGCGCGATTTTAGAAGCGTTTGATACACGGCTAAACATGGATTCGCCAAAAAAAGCACCGCCAATCGCAACCCCGTATAACCCGCCTACCAATTGTCCCTCTTCATAGACTTCGACTGAATGGGCAAATCCAAGCATATGAAGGGAGATGTATAACCTTCTAATTTGCGGGTTAATCCATGTGTCTTGTGTGTCAGAGCGCGGGGCGGCACATCCATCAATTACAGCAGGAAAATTCTGGTTCCAATGAATCTCAAATGGCTGTTTTCTGAGTAATCGTTGAAGTCGTTTTGGTATATGAGGGGGCCTTATTGGCAGAACACCGCGAATGTCTGGCTGAAAAAACTGAATGTCTTCTGCATCCTTACTCGCAGCCATCGGGAAAATGCCAAGCGTGTAGGCTTGGATAATCGTCTCTGGCGCGATAACAAATTGTTGTGACACTTACACGCTCCTAATAATGCCCTAATATCTTTTTATGTTATTGAAAAAAAACCAGCTGTTGATAAAAATGGGCGCGTTTTTTAGGTAAATCTTGGAAAAGATCGCAGGTTAAAATCACCTCATATTATAGCGGTAATCTAATCAGCAGAAAGTAATTCTGAGAGTGCCCTGATAGCCAGTTTGTAGGAGTTCGCGCCCAGCCCAACGATGATGCCATCAGATACTGCTGAAAGCATAGAGGTATGTCTAAATGCCTCCCGGTTATATATGTTTGAAATATGAACCTCGATGATTTTGCCAGAAAACAGAGCCAGCGCATCCCTAATAGCAACAGATGTATGACTATACCCACCAGCATTAAGAATGATGCCATCAAAGCTCGCTGATGCCTGTTGAATTAGGCTAACAAGTTCTCCTTCATGGTTGGAGTGGGCACATTCTGCCACCATATGAAGCTCGCTTGCCAACGCCTGACAGGCAGCTTCAATGTCTTGCAATTTTGTATGGCCGTAAATTTCGGGTTGCCTTGTCCCGAGCATATTTAAATTCGGCCCGTTAAGAATAAGAATTTTTGCCATAACGCAACCCCTAAAATTAGACAGTAAAAAACATCTCGCTAACTTCCTATAGCGTAATTAAATCAAGAATGCGAATATTGAATTTTGCGGTGATTTCTCTTTATTTAATAATGGGGTTTAATAATCGGGTTAGAAAAAAGCAATTTACCTCTTTATTGTATTAGCTTTTTTCTCGCTCTGCTTTGATGAGTGCTTTTATTTCCGCTAGACCAATGGCGCCTGGGATTATTTGCTCGCCAATTAATAAGGCAGGCGTTCCCTCAATCCCGATTGCCCGTCCAGCATCCATATTGCGCTGTAATATTTTATCAAAACGGTTGCTAGAAATAGCCTCGTTATACAAGCTTAAATCAAGCCCCACCATTGTTGCTATAGACTGCAACGAGTCTTGTGTGATGCCGCCAACAGATGTCATTAAGGCATTATGATATTCTGCAAACCTGCCTTGCTCTTCAGCAGCAAGCGCTGCTTTGGCTGCTAATACAGAGCTCTTTGCCAAGATAGGAAATTCCTTCACCACAATTAACAAATCATCATCTTCGCTAATGAGGGTCTGTAATGTATTAAATAATCGCTTGCAATAACCACAATTATAGTCTGAATATTCATAGATAATAAATGAAGCATCTGGATTTCCCATAATGCCATCACCTTCACTATCATAGGTTAAGGACATCGCGCTTTGCTTAGCATCTTCTGATTTTTGGTTAGAATAATTTACAATTAAGTCAAATAACAATTCTGGGTTTTGGCTCAGATATTTCTCAATTATGTGCTGAATTTGCTGTTCTTCTGATTCTGAAAACTCAGCTTTTGCAGGATGGGTTATCAGAAAAAGGCACAGGGTTAAGTAATAAAAAATCTGCTTCATGATTATCCTGCTATTTTGAAATAATGAATTATGCTTGGCTCAATAGCATGTGTGAATTAATCTTTCAATAACAGGCTTTGCTATGGGTTGATTGAAAACTTAATGTGCTTTTAGAATTTGTGCGTTTTCTATTAAAAATTTCAAATCGATTAATTGTTTTTTTAATTCTGGTGATAGGTTAGGTTGTTCTAATGCGCGTTTTAGCTGACTATTTGCTTGTTGCAGATCGCCATTTAGGAACGCTACCTCAGCTAGCTGCCAGCTTGCTGTCGCGATGTCCCCTGTTTTGCCGAGGGCGATCGCATATTCTCTTCGCACACATGGCCAATCTGGCTCATCAGCAACTCCGATTTTTAGGACATGCTGGCTTTTGTCGAATGCGGCTGTTAAATACTCAATCGCAGATGGTAAATTTTGGTCTGCAAAAGCTATTTCCCCGCCAAGTTCGTAAAAATAGGGGTTTTCTGGTTCTGCCAATAAAAGTGATTGGATATTCTTCATAGCCGCATCAGAATTGCCATATCTGAAATAAGCAATTGCCAGCTCATAGTGTTCATCTATAGATAGATTGTTGTTTTCTTGAGCCTGTGCCGGAGTTTGCGCTGGAGATTCTCCCAGAGATTCTCCCAGAAGTTCTATTGTCTGTTCTGGCCGGTTTTCATATCCTGATAATTTAGCAACAATCCGGTTAAAATCAGCATAATCTGCTTCTGCCATTATGCTATCTTTAAAGTTGGATTTTGCAAGGTGATCTTCATAGACAGCCAAACGTTGCTTGGTGCCAGGATGCGTTCTGTAATATTCTGATTGATGGCTTTCAGGTAATACATTTTGCTGTGATAGCCGCTGCATCATTTTTGCCATACCATCGGAGCTGATTTCGAGCTCATCAAGCATTTCTAACGCCCATTCATCTGCAACGGCTTCATTTATCCGTGAGCCGTAATAAAATTGCCGCGCGGCTCTATCGTTTCCGCCTACTAGCAGACCTGCGGCCAGCTCCCCAGAGCCCCCTATTGCAGCAGCAGCAGCAAGAGCGGTGCTTAGCAAAGACGCCCCGCGCGCTTTTTGTATGGATTCGCCTTTTCGGGCTACATGACCAGATGCAATATGGCCTAGCTCATGTGCCATCACGCCCATGACCTCTTCTAAAGTTTCTGCCTCAAGCAAAAGACCAGAGTGAAGATATATAATATCATCTCCCGTAACAAAGGCATTATAGGAAGAATCCAGAATGATCCGAACCTTTATCTGTGACGAAATATTAGAGGCCTGAACCAATGGCGCCAATAGTGATTCTAGTTTGGTTTCTAGCTCGGTATCCCGAATTAAGTTTGCATAGCAACTTGTTGTTGATCCAATAAAAAATAGGAAAAAAAGCATAATCAAACGAAAGTTTCTAATATTCAACATTTGTTTTGTGATTTCCATCAATAAAATGAAATAATATTCTTTAATTTACAAAAAAACAGAATTAAATTCAAAATAACGTATTTGACAAGGAAAATAAGATATGATGTTGTGCTTTCAGATTAATAATAAACAATAATTTTTATAAGAATAACATAGTTTAGCTCAATAATCAGTGCTTTGTGTCTCTAAATATTCTCAAAGCTACCTTAATTATAAAGCTTGATGTTAATAATGGGAAGAAAATGACAGGTCCAACCCTAAAAATCGCTAAACGTAGTAAAATGCCGCCCTTCATGGCTATGGATGTAATGCGCCTTGCCGCTGAGTTAGATGCACAAGGGCATGATATCGTACATCTTGAGGTAGGGCAGCCATCCTCATCTGCCCCTAAACCGGTTATGGATGCGCTTGTTGACTCTATGGGACAGCAAAAATCACACGGATATGCTGTGGCACTTGGAATTACTGAGTTGCGCCAGAGAATAGCTGAACATTATCAAGAATGGTACCAGATAGATTTAGATAGCGAACGTGTTGCGGTGACAGTGGGCTCATCGACTGGGTTTGCAATATCGTTTATGTCTGCTTTTGATGTTGGTGATAGAATTGCCATTCCAAATCCAGGCTATCCAGCCTATCGCAATTTAATGCTTGGTATGGGACTTGAGCCTGTGATTTTGCCAGCTGGCGCTGAAGAAGGGTGGATGCCAAGATTACAGGATATGGAAAAATGGGACAGATTGCCAGACGGGCTTATGATAGCAAGTCCGCATAATCCAACGGGTGTTGTAATTCCAGATGCAGAATTAAAAGAAATCTGTGAATGGTGTGACAAGAATGGGGTGCGGTTAATCTCGGATGAGATTTATCATGGGCTATCTTATACAGGTAGATGCGAGACAGCCTTAAAATACACTGATAACGCCATTATTATTAATAGCCTGTCTAAGTATTTTTCAATGACAGGATGGCGGATTGGATGGATGATACTGCCAGAGCAGTTGATTAGTGCTGCTGAGAAATTAGCGCAGAACCTATACATATCAGCGCCAACACCTAACCAAATTGCATCTGTGAAAGCATTTGATTGTAGCGATGAGCTAGACCAGCATGTAGAGCGATATCAAGAAAATAGACAGGTATTATTATCAGGCCTGCCGTCAGAATTTCTTGGAAATGCAGCCCCTTGCGACGGTGCGTTTTATATTTATGCAGATATTTCAGCATTAAGTGACGATTCAATTGCCTTTGCAAAGGAATTATTAGACCAAACTGGCGTTGCCACTACCCCAGGCGTGGATTTTGATCCCATTAATGGGCATCGTTTTCTACGGTTATCTTTTGCAGGTTCTACAGCGACGATGCATGAGGCTGTTAAACGGATTAATGGATTTGTTGCAGCCTATAAACAAGACGCAGCCTGATAAATATCCAAAATAGGCTAGATATTATAGGGCCGTTTTTAAGGTAAAAAAAAGAGCAGATTAAAAAGACTAATCTGCTCTTATAAGATTTTTTATTTATCTTGATTAGCTTTTCGACCACCAACCGCGCTTCTTAGCAGCAGGCGCGTTATTACCAACATCAGTAACACCTAACTCAACAGACGCAATAGGCTCTCTGCCTGTCGATTGTTGCACGCTATCAGTGCTATTTTCACCTATCTGATTTTCTGCTGGTTTTTGCTTTTTCTTAACAGCCTTTTTAGGGGGTTTCTTAGCCCCTGCTTTTTTTGTCTGAACCTTTGGACTTTTGGGTCTGGTAGTTTTGTTTGTCTCACTATCATCTGCAGTTGTGTCAGCTACAACGTTACGAGTTGTTTTTTTGCGTGCTTTCTTTGCTTTTGGAGCCGCTTTTGGGACCTCGTCACTAGTTTGCGGTTCTGAGGAATTTTCCGAAGAGGTGCTAATTGCAGCAGTATCATCTGCTTCGTTTAACGGCTGTTGGTTTTGTTTTGGTTTATTGCCGCGCCGTCTACGTGATTTTGGTCTGGCAGTTGGGTTATCAGACTGTGTATCTGAAGTAGCGGGATGTTCACTTTTTTGCTCGGTTTCAGCCTCCGCACTTGGCACAGCTTGCGTTTGTGTTTCAGTCTGCGATGTTTGGGAAATAATAGCTTCGTCGCCATCGCGCCTGCGCCTGCGCCTGCCACCACGCCGACCACGCCGCTTTCGTTTTGGCTGATCGCCATCTTCGGTATCTTCCTCGCTTGAGGGACGAGGGGGATGATGAGGCGCTTTTGCAGTTTCAGGCTTACTTTTGGATATGGGCGTTTCCTTGGTTTCAAGTAGAATATTATCTTTTAATAATCGGTAATCATTTTCCAGAAGGCTTGCATCTGCTTGAATCGAAATTTTACAATTTGCTTTCTTCTCAAGCTCTGAAAGCGTTGCACGCTTTTCGTTGAGAATATAAAGCGCAACATCTGTGTGAACTACGATTGATAGTTCTTGCGCTGATATGCCAGTAATTTCTTCTTCCAGAACCCGTAAGATATGAAGTGCAGATGAATTTACAGATCGCACCCTGCCTGTTCCCTCGCAATGAGGACATGTCTGAGAAATAGATTCAACCAAAGAGGGGCGCAATCTCTGCCGTGACA
>ERZ802826.490-NODE-490-length-12270-cov-34.4178_pt1 | contig 12270 bp, 10 predicted proteins | sample MGYA00345651_ERZ802826 | MGnify/ENA primary metagenome ERZ802826 (study PRJEB30503, sample SAMEA104212371) | marine metagenome | biome: Westerlies Biome; feature: [SRF] surface water layer (ENVO:00010504) within the epipelagic zone...; material: water...
CCAGAACGAAGGGGAACTGGATGACGTCTACGGCGTCATCGACCTGGACGCGATGCAGGGCGTCTTCAACGTTGCAGACCCATCCCCAACACTCACCGAACAGCAGGTCCGTCCAGAACCTGCGCCCATGGCCTGTCCGCCACTGCTGGCACCCGTTCCGGACTGGCATCCGCAACCCTGGGCCGTCACAGCCTGGGGCGGTCAGATGATCGATGCCCCCTTCGGTGACACGTTCCTCTTCAACGGGACCATGCGTCCGGAAGCGGTCTTGGGCATCGGCCTGCAGAAGCGGATTCTCCGCGCTGGTCCTCTGGCCCTGGAGCTCGAAGCTGATCTGTTCAGCCATCTCGCCAAACAACAGCCTGGCGGCGAGTTCAATCAGGACAAGCCCTACGCCGATCTGCCAGCCCAGAGTTTCGGCGAGGGGATCCTGGGGATCGGTGCCCGGCTGTGGGTGCAACCCTGGCTGAGCTTCAGCGTCGTCGAAGGCATCAGCTACAACACGGACTACAGCCTGTATGAGAAGACCTTCCGCGAGAACTACACCAAGTTGCTGAACTACCTCGGCTTCGAGGTGGAAGCAGCGGTGTCATCCGATGTGTCGCTCGTGGGACGCATCCACCACCGATCCGGAGCCTTTGGCACCTACAGCGGCGTGACGGAAGGCAGCAATGCCTACCTGCTTGGCCTGCGCTACCGCTGGGGCCGCGATCTGCCGGAACCGGTTGGCACATCAATGGCGCCCCCCCTGGGCTGCCCGGATCCAGAACGGCATCAACGGGTTCGCCCAACCTCCCTGAGTCAGCGGCTCGAGTCGACAGCGCTTGGGGATGGGGGCGAAGCCATTGCACACATCCCGCCAACACAAACACCGACGCCCTCGCCACTGTCTCCGTCTGAACAACAGCAGCGACGCAGCCAGGCCATCGCCGGCATCGATCAACGCATTGATGACGTCGAATTTCAAGGCACGCTGTCGATCGAACGGCGCAGTGGCGTGCCTGTGCGGCGCCTCAATTCCAATGTCCGCGACGAAAATCGTTTCGGCGTGGTGAAAGTGCCCCAGCTCAAGCGACTGGGCAGCACACAGCTGATCAATGGCACCATCAGCCGTTGGCGCGTTCAGGCTGCTCGAATTCAGATCACGTCCAACGGGTGGCGTGCTGACCGGATGGGTTTCAGCAATGACCCGTTCACCCCGGCACAGACCCGTATCGATGCTGAGGATGTGGTGGCTCGGGAACAGCCGAATGGCGATCTGCTGATTTCAGCGCGGCGCAACCGGCTGATCGTTGAGGAGCGTCTGCCCGTGCCCGTCAGCCGCCGGCAGCTGATTCAGAAGGAAGAGGAAGTTGAAAATCGCTGGGTGTTCGGTGTCGACAATGACGACCGCGATGGCCTGTTCGTCGGTCGCAATCTCAAACCGATCACATTCGGCACAGATACCGAGCTCAGCCTTCAACCGCAGGTGATGGTGCAGCGCGCTGTCGATGGCGGCGGCGACATCGATCCAGGGGACCTGTTCGGTCTTGAGGCGAAGCTGATCGGTCGGTATGACGGCACCAAAGTCAGAGCAGACGCCGACATCAGCAGTTTCAGCGGTGACGACTTCCTCGACAACAGCCGCTACTGGGGAAGTATCGAGCGCAGTTTCGAGCTCGGAGCTCTGGGAGAGGTGACCACCAACCTCTTCGGCACCTATCGCTACCGCACCTGGAATGGATCCCTCGGTGAAACTGATATCCAGGCGGCCTATGGCGTCTACGGCGAGAAGAAGGGTGAATTCGAGCACGGCAACACCCGGCATAAATATCTCGTGCGTGGGGCCATGGGCGATTACTACGCCGAACGGTTCGACAGCAATCGCATGCTGCGTTCCGGACGCGGCAGCCTGTTTGCCTCTCTCACGAGCACGATCCCGCTTTGGCGCGGATCCACCGCAGAGCTCAGCCCATTGGCCGCCTATCGCTACTCCCCGGTCGCCGTGGTGCCCGGCGTCAGCCTCACCACCAACCTGAACAGCACGGTGGCGCTCTACGGCGCCGGCGACCATCAGGAGAGCATCAGCTTCAGTGGAGGGCCGACGCTGACCCTCGGCACCTTCAGCAAACCATTCCTGGATTTCACCCAGATTTCCGTCATCGGCGGCGGCACCCTTCGCAATGGCGCCAGTCCATTTGAGTTCGACCGAATTGTCGACTTCGGCACGCTGGGCGTCGGTCTCACCCAACAGATCGTCGGCCCTCTGCTGCTCAGCACCGGCGTCAATGTCAACGTCGATTCAGCGTCGGAGTACTACGGCGATGTGATCAATTCGAGCATCGAATTGCGTTGGCAACGCCGCAGCTATGACGTTGGGGTTTACTTCAATCCCTATGAAGGCATTGGCGGCGTCCGTTTCCGGCTGAATGACTTCAACTTTGATGGCAGCGGCGTGCCCTTCGTTCCGTACACCCCAGCGGACTGGTTCCTCGAGGACGACAGCGAACTGCCGCTCTGAATTAGTCCCCACCGCCGATGATCAGATCACTGCCGGTGAGGTTGGCGCCGGCAAAACGGATGCCCTCCGTTCGCACATTCGGCGCGAAGGCATTGATCACAACAGCAGACCGGAGATCAGCACCACGCAGATCCGTGCCCGTTAAGTCGGCATTGGTGAGCGTGGCCCCGCGAAGATCAGCCATCACCAGCCGGGCTCCACTGAGATCGGCACCCTCGAGGTTGGCGCCCCTCAAATCCGCCCCCTCAAGATCAGCATCCCGAAGATCCGCGCCGATCAGGTGGGCCTCCTGCAGCTCAACGCGGCGCAGGTCACAGCCCCTGCACGCCCTCTGATCCAGCAACCGCTCCCGTGGATCCGGCCGATGCTCCACCGCCTGAAGCGGCAGAACCAGCAACAGCGCAAGCCAGCCAAGTTGAATCACGGACGTCTCCCACTAACCCTGTCTCTTTCATAGACACAAGAGTCTGATGGCGCCGTCAGACGTTGCTGAAGCCGTTGATGTACGGCAATGCCTCCATCAACTGTTGAACCTCTGGGCCATGGGCCAGCAACTGCGACGTGGCATCCCAGCGGCCGCTCAGCAACATCTGCCGCGGCCCCTCATCCACAGCAATACCCCATTGTTGATCCGCGGATGACAGCTGTTCAGCCTCCAGATCCAGAGACCAGGTCTGATCCGGACGATCATGGACCTGTCGCTGAATCGCCTCCACCTCCGCTGCCGACGCCGTGGCACAGGGGATGCCAAGGGCGAGACAGTTGCCGTAGAAGATCTCGGCGAAGCTGACGCCCACCACCGCGCGGATGCCCCAGCGCATCAGTGCCTGAGGTGCGTGTTCGCGACTGGATCCGCAACCGAAGTTGCCATTCACCACAAGAATTGACGCCCCCTGAAATCGCGCCTGGTCGAAGGGGTGCTCACCCTTGCGTTCACGACGGTCATCCGCGAACACCTGGTCCCCCAGGGCATCGAAACTCACGCACTTCAGGAAGCGGGCAGGAATGATCCGATCGGTGTCAATGTCCTCGCCGCTGACGACAAGGGCGCGACCCACCACCTGGCTCACCGGACCGGAAGGAAAGCTGCTCATCAGACCGCGGATTGAAGGGACAGGGTGCGGACATCGGTCACCTGGCCGTGGACGGCGGCAGCTGCCACCATCGCCGGACTCATCAACAGGGTGCGTCCGCTGGCAGACCCCTGCCGCCCCTTGAAGTTGCGATTGCTGGAACTGGCACTGATCTGCCGGCCTTCGAGGCGATCGGGATTCATCGCCAGACACATCGAACAACCCGGTTCACGCCACTCGAAGCCAGCGTCTTGGAACACACGGTCGAGTCCTTCCTCTTCCGCTGCCTTCGCCACCTGTTCAGAACCCGGCACCACAAAGGCCTTGATGCCATCAGCGACGTGGCGACCACGGGCCACAGCCGCCGCCGCCCGCAGATCGCTGAGTCGACCGTTGGTGCAACTGCCAATGAAGCAGACATCCACAGGCACCCCCGCAATGGCGGTACCGGGCTGCAGATCCATATAGCGATAGGCCTCCTCGGCGATGGGTCGCTCACCTGGCTCCAGCTGCTCAAGCTGCGGAATGCACTCATCGATGCCCAGCCCCTGACCCGGTGTGATTCCCCAGGTCACGGTGGGAGCGATGCTGGCCGCATCAAACACCACCTCGTCATCCACCACAGCGTCCGGATCGCTGGCCAAGCCGCGCCACCAGCTCACGGCCCGATCCCAGGCAGCGCCCGAAGGGGCTCCTGCTCGACCGCTGAGGTAATCAAAGGTGACTTGATCTGGATTCACATAACCGCAACGGGCACCACCCTCGATCGCCATATTGCAGAGGGTCATCCGCTCTTCCATCGACAGCGCCTCCACCGCTGGGCCCGCGAACTCATAGGCAAATCCGACGCCCCCCTTCACACCGAGCGTCCGGATCACGTGAAGGATCAGGTCCTTGGCCGAGACCCCATCGGACAGCCGCCCGTTCACCTGGATGCGCCGGACCTTGAGTTTGGACATGGCCAGGCTCTGACTGGCCAGCACATCGCGCACCTGACTGGTGCCAATGCCGAAGGCGATGGCGCCAAAGGCCCCATGGGTCGACGTATGGGAGTCGCCACAGGCGACGGTCATCCCGGGCTGGGTCAGCCCCAGCTCCGGAGCGATCACATGCACGATGCCCTGTCGGCCGCTGCCGATGCCGTTGAGGGTGATCCCATGGTCGGCACAGTTGCGCTCCAAGGTGCTGAGCATCTCCTCAGCCAAGGGATCAGCAAACGGACGACTCTGGGAGGTGGTGGGCACGATGTGATCGACCGTGGCCACAGTCCGCTCGGGGCAGCGCACGCTCAGACCCTTGTCGCGCAGCGCCGCAAACGCCTGAGGGCTGGTGACCTCATGGATCAGATGAAGACCCACGAACAGTTGGGTGGATCCGCCGGGAAGCTCCGCCACCCGATGCAGGTCCCACACCTTGTCGTAGAGGGTGCCGGAACTCAAGCCGCTCTGCTGCAGGGACCGTTGACCCTACGACTGGGCCAGCAGTCGTCGACGCAGGCGATCCAAGGCACGGATCACCGTGAGCTGCTGAACGGCACCCCGCCCGCGTCGGTCACCGAACCGTTCCGCAGTCGCCTCACAACCATCGGGACCGCTGACTGCCAGATGCACCAGCCCGACTGGCTTCTCGTCAGTTCCGCCACCGGGCCCGGCGATGCCGCTCACCGCGATCGACCAATCCGTCCCCAGACGCTGCCGCGCCCCCTCGGCCATGGCCGCCACCACTGGATCCGAGACAGCTCCATGGCGCTCAAGCAGCTCGGCAGGGACATCGAGCAGCTGCTGCTTCACCGCATTGCTGTAGGCAATCACCCCACCGGCAAACACAGCAGATGAACCTGGAACAGCCGTCAACGCGGCGCCGAGACCACCACCGGTGCAGGACTCCGCCACCGAGAGGGTTTGCCCCGACCGTTGGAGCAACGCCAACACCACCGACGCCAGGCTGTCGTCGTTGGTGCCGTAGCAATGCTGAGCGGTGCGGCGGCGCAGCTCAGCTTCCACCGGATCCAACAGAGCCGCTGCAGATTCTGCGGAGCTGCTACAAGCCGTGAGTCTGAGCTTCACGTCTCCAAGGGAGGCGTACGGCGCCACCGTGGGATTCACCCCCTCAAGCAGATCAGCGACCTGCTCGGCCAAGTTGGATTCACCAATGCCGCTGAAGCGCAACTGACGACTCACGAACACCCCTGTTGCCCCTCCGTGACGCCGCAACCAGGGTTCCGCCGTGGCCTCAAACATCGCCCGCATCTCCGAGGGCACACCAGGGAAGGTGAGGATCGTGAAATCCGGCAGGGGGGACCAGATCATGCCGGGGGCCGAGCCCAGGGGATTGGGCAGCACAGCCGCACCCCTGGGAAGAAAGGCCTGGCGACGATTGCTCGGCGCCACCGCCCGACCACCGGCCGAGAGCTTGGCTTGAATCTCGTCCCAAAGCTCCGGACGTTCCTCAAGAGGCGTCTCAAATGCCGCAGCCAGGGATTCTGTGGTGAGGTCATCCGGTGTGGGACCAAGACCACCGGTGGTGATCAGAACCCGACAGCGCCCACTGGCCTCGCGGGCGGCGGCGGCCAACCGTTGGTGGTTATCGCCAACCACGGTCTGGCGGTAGTGGGGAAGTCCAAGGCCCGCCAGCCGTTCGGCAATCCAACGGGCATTGCCGTTGAGGATGTCTCCCAGAAGCAGCTCCGTGCCAACACAGAGAATTTCGACACCGGCTTCAGCCATGGCGATCGCGGCAGGAGGTGAGGCTGGCTTCTGGGGATGGTGATGTCTGGGTGAGGGCCCGCTCTGTCTGAAGCTGACGCCGGCTGATCACCACGGTGGCCACCAGGATCGCTGTGGCCAGTGCCAACCAGAGAAAGCGCATTTCGGCATTGGCCACCACCAGGGCCAATGCCGCCAGCCACTGGGTGAAGACATAAATCAGCAACACCGTGCGGCGATGGCTGAAACCGGCCCGCAGCAGCCTGTGATGCAGATGTCGACGATCGGGATGGAAGGGGGAACGGCCCTCCCGCAGGCGCCCCATGATCACCGCCGACATGTCGGCCAGCGGCAGGGAAAGGATCAGCAGCGGCAACAGCAGGCTGACGGTGGTCAGCCCCTTCGCCGGGCCGACGATGCTGACCGCGGCAAGGGTGAAACCAAGGAAATAGGAACCGCCATCGCCCATGAAGATGCGGGCTGGATTGAAGTTGTGACGGAGAAAGCCAAGACAGCAGCCGGCGAGGGCCGCCGCCAGGAAACCGGCCGCCACCTGATGCAGGGAAAAACTCACCGAAATCAGACCAACGGCGGCGATGCCGGCGACACCGGCGGCTAGGCCATCCAGCCCATCCAGCCAGTTGATCGCGTTGGTGATGCCGACCAACCAGATCACGGTTGCCAGGAGGCTCAGGCTGTCACTGAGCACGATCGCCGAGCCGGACCCGTTCACCCAGGGCAGATCAATGGCTCCGATGCGAACGCCCTGGCTCCAGATCACGCAGGCAACAGCGAACTGACCCGCCAGCCGGGGCCAGGGTGAAAGGTCGAACAGGTCGTCGGCAAGACCGATCAGAAAAAAGCACAACGAACCCGCCAGCGTGCTCCAGATCAGCTGATCCCGGGCCGGAGCGAGCAGGCCAAATCCACCGAGCAGCCAGATCACGGTGAGCGACAGTCCAAAGCCAGCCACCATCGCGATGCCCCCCAACCGGACCATGGGGGCGGTGTGCTGCTTGCGGGGATCAGGCTGATCGGTGAGCTGGAGCCGAAGTCCCAGACCACGGACAACAGGGACCAGAACCATCGTGACCCCAGCGGCCAGCAGGAAACTCAGCGTGGCAACCACTAAGGGGCTGGCAGCGAGGGACACGCAGGCTCCTGAATCAGAACAACCCTTTGCAGGGAAGATGTTCTCCGGATCCTAGGGAGAGTGAACCCTGGGATCCACAGGGACTTGGTCCAGTCAGGCAAGCGCCGGCTGACGCGCAGCGGCATAGAGCGGGAAGCGTTGGCAGAGCGCTTCAACCCGACGCAGGCACTGCTGCTGAACAGCGTCATCCTCAGGGTTCAGCAGGCGGTCGGCGATGACATCCGCCACCTCGCGGAACGCATCGGCATCAAAGCCCCGGGTGGTGAGTGCTGCGGTACCAAGGCGCAAGCCGCTGGTAACGAAGGGGGATTCGGGATCAAACGGCACCGTGTTCTTGTTGGCCGTGATGTGGACATCACTGACGAGAAGATCAGCCACCTTGCCGGTCATGCCGACAGAGCGAAGGTCAAGCAACACCACGTGGTTGTCGGTGCCTCCGCTGACGACGTCGATGCCGCGGGCGATCAACCGCTCTGCCAGAGCGGCTGCATTCGCCACCACGTGCTGGCTGTAGGTCTTGAACGCTGGTTGCAGCGCCTCGCCGAAGGCCACCGCCTTGGCCGCGATGACGTGTTCCAGAGGTCCGCCCTGACTGCCGGGGAACACAGCCTTATCGAATTTCTTGGCGAAGTCGGCATCCCGGCAGAGGATCAGACCACCGCGGGGACCGCGCAGGGTCTTGTGGGTGGTGGTGGTGACCACATCGCAGTGGGGCACTGGGCTGGGATGCACGCCTGCCGCCACCAGACCAGCGATATGAGCCATATCGGCGAGCAGGAACGCACCCACCTCATCGGCAATGGCGCGGAAGGCGGCGAAATCAATGGTGCGGGGGTAAGCCGAATAGCCACAGACGATCAGCTTCGGCTTGTGCTCGAGAGCCAGCTGCCGGATGGCCTCCATGTCCAGCCGCTGGGTCTCCCGATCGACGCCGTACTGGACCACGTTGAACCACTTGCCGCTCACATTCACGGGCGAGCCATGGGTCAGGTGACCGCCATGGGAGAGGTCCAGCCCCATGATCGTGTCTCCGGGCTGAAGCAGCGCCAGGAAGACAGCGAAATTGGCCTGGGCACCACTGTGGGGCTGCACATTCGCCCAGGCCGCACCGAAGAGTTCCTTGGCCCGTTCGATCGCCAGCTCTTCGATGGCATCAACGTGCTCACAACCGCCGTAGTACCGCTTGCTGGGGAGCCCCTCGGCGTACTTGTTCGTCAGAACTGAACCCTGGGCGTCCATGACGGCCCGGGAGGCGAAATTTTCGCTGGCGATCAGCTCCAGGTGGGTTTCCTGACGCTGCTGCTCCTTCTCAATCAGGGCTGCAATGGCGGGATCGGCGGCCGCAAGACCTGTGTTGATCAAAGAAGCAGTGCTGTCGCTCATGACGCCCGGGCGTTGTCCTGCCTTGATCGTAAGAAACCGTTTCGAAAGGAAACTGGAACAACAGCTGCTCAAAAAAAAACTGCCCGATTGGGCAGTTTTCAAGCGCGCCTGGAGAGATTCGAACTCCCGACCCTCTGATCCGTAGTCAGATGCTCTAATCCGCTGAGCTACAAGCGCTGGCGTGAATCCATGAGACCCCATCGAGGGGCCCGTCGTCAACTGGAGCACACGCGCGGCAGGATCGGGGGAGAACTGCGTTCATCGTCGAGATGCCGATCCGCTGGTACGGCCCTGCTGACCCAACCGATCCGACATACCGCCATTTCGAGCGGATCGTGAATCTCTGTCTGCACGCAGGTGTCTTTGCGGCCGTGAACAGCGGTGCCTGGTTCGTGCAGGAGATGCGTCAGCCGTTTCCCGCCGATCGGCTGCCCTGGATCACCGGCATCTGGTTCGGTGTGCTGCTCGTTCAGTTCATCGCTGTGCTGGTCCAGCGCCCAGGACCGATTGAACCAGCGGAATAACGGCAGCATGGGTGGAGATGCCATCACCGCAGATGTCTCTCCCCGCTGCCGACCTGCAGGAGCTGCAATCCACCCTGGCTGACCGCCTTTATATCCAGGTTTCGGGCTGGCATCTGTATCTCGGTGATGCAGATCTGGCCCAACCTCTCGCCATTGAGTGCAGTGCCCTGATTGACCAGGGGGCCTCGGTGGCCGCGAGAAAGTCTCTGGAGGCCGTGACAGTTCCCGTGGCTGGTGGAGCCAGCAAGCTGCCGCTCTCGCGCCTGATGCCTCCGGCACAGCTTCGTGAACTCGAGGAGATCCTGGAGTCCTACTGCCGATAAGGTTGCGGCCATCCGAAGGCGATGGTGTGCTGATCATCGAAGTCACCAACGCACGCGAGGTGGTGCGTCAGCGCATCGGCCGGCTTGGGGAACGGTTGATCGGGCGGGTGGTGGATCCGGAAGCTCAGGTGGAGAAGGCGCTGATTCAGGAGTTGGAGACGGCCTTCAAGGAGTTCGGCATCGAAGCGCGAATTGTGTCGGTGCAGGGCCCTCAGCTGGTGGGACGCCAACAGCTCGAACTGCCGATTCAGGTGCGCGAAGAGCGGGACGTACGGCTCATCGACGCCTGAGCCTGCGCCCAACCACCGCTGCGATGTCCTGAACCTCGGCGATGCCGAAGGCTGTTGCCACCAGGCCGTACACAAGGATTCCTAGCAAGCCAGGCAAAGCGATCTGCTGAACCAGACCGACCGGTCCCTGCGGCCAGCTGAACCAACCCTGCAGGGCCCAGGCCACAGCCGCCGCCATCCAACCCGCCAGGCTCAGACATGCCACATCACGCCCCCACCGGCGCAGCGGCAATCCCTGGAGGCGGCGGCGCAGGGCCAGGAGCAGACCCAGGCATGTGAGTGCATTGATCGCCACAGTGGCCAGCACCAGTCCAGGCGCCCCGAAATTGAAGGGCGACTGATTGCCCCACGGCGTTGGTCCACCCACCAGCAACCAGTCGAAGATCACGTTGAGGCCGATCCCCGCCAACGAGAACCGAAACGGTGTGGTGCCATCGCCAAGGGCATAGAACACCCGCACCAGCACGTCCCGGCCGAGATAAACCGGCATCCCGAGGCCATAGGCCATCAACAGCCCGGTGACCAGCTGCGCCGCGGCAGCGTCGAACGCGCCGCGTTCGTAGACGAGCGCCACGATCGGCGCCCCCAGGGCGATGAACAGCCCCCCCAGAGGAATCATTGACGCCGTTGACAGCATCAGTCCCTGACGAATGCGCTCCACCAGCTCGGGGCGATCCTCACGGGCCGTGAGACGGGCAAAGGTCGGCAGCAAGGGCACCAACAGGGCATTGGAAATCAGCCCCAGCGGCGTCTGCACCAGCAGATTGGCGTAACCGAGACCCGCTGCAGCACCAACGATCCCAGAGGCGAAGAACAGATCCGTGAACACATTGATCTGCAGCATCCCGGAGGACAACGTCGCTGGCCCCATCACCTGCCAGACCTCCCGCACTCCGGGATGGCGCCAATCCCACACCAGTTGAAACCGCGCCAGACCCTGACGGATCAGGGCCGGCAGCTGGATCAGCCACTGCAGCAAGGCCCCCACCAGCGTGGCCAGCGCCAGCACCACGCCGCCGCTCATGGCAGCAGCCGGCAAGGTGATCCCACTGCCCAACTGCCACCAGAGCAGCCCAACCCCAACCACCAGCGCAGCACTGGACATCAACGGTGAGATCGCCGGGATCCAGAACTCATCGGCGGCATTGAGTGAGCCGAAGCCGAGGCCGATCAGACCGGCCAGCAGGGCCATCGGCGCCATCAGCTGCAACTGCACAGTGGCAATGGCGTGCAGCTCCGGGCTCAACCCAGGCCCCACCAGCGTGATCAAGGGATCAGCCGCCAGCACCAGCAGCAGCGTGACCAGCAGCAGCAAGGCACTCACGCTGGTGTTCAAGGCCGCCAGGATGTGAGCCCCTTCAGCTCGGGGACGGCGGCTCAGCACGCTGACCATGGCGCTGTGAAAGGGGCCGTTGATTCCCCCCAGCAGGATCAGCAGAAATCCAGGCAGCACATAGGCATAGTTATACGCGTCATAGGCAGCGCCCACGCCGAAGGCTGCAGCAATGACCAGCTGCCTCACTAGGCCTCCCACCTTGCTGAGCAGCGTGCCCAGGGTCACCACCAGGGCGATGCCCTTGAGTGAACGCGCCATTCGATCCCCAGATGATGGCCGCATTGTGGTGGGAGCACAGGAGACCATGGGCACTCCCTGGCTAGAGCCATGACCGGCTGCACGACCCCCGGCGATGCCCTGCTCAGCTTTGAACCGCTTGAAGAAGGCGTTCTGATCAAGCGCTACAAGCGTTTTCTGGCGGATGTGGAACTCAGCAGCGGAGAGGTGATCACCGCCCACTGCGCCAACACCGGCCCGATGACTGGGGTGTTGATCCCAGGCCAGCGGGTGCGACTGCGCCATGCCCCCTCACCCAAGCGCAAGCTGGCTTGGACCTGGGAGCAAGCCGAGGTGCCAGGGGCGGACGGTGCCCCCTGCTGGGTGGGCATCAACACGGCGCTGCCCAACCGTTTGATCCGGGCCACGATCGAAGCCGGCTGCCTGGCCGCTCAGCTGGGAGCCATCGCCAGCATCCGCGCCGAAGTGGCCTACGGAGCCAACAAACGCAGCCGGATTGATCTGCTGCTCACGCCGGCCGACTCCAATCCGGATCAGCGGCCGATCTATCTCGAGGTGAAAAACACCACCTGGACCGATGGCTCCACAGCTTTATTTCCTGACACGGTGACTGAACGTGGCCAGAAGCACCTGGTGGAGCTGATGGGTGTTCTTCCGGATGCCAGAGCGGTGTTGGTTCCCTGTCTGAGTCGTCCGGATGTGACGGAGTTCGCGCCAGGGGACAGCGCGGATCCGCGCTATGGAGA
>ERZ802826.495-NODE-495-length-12246-cov-11.1709_pt1 | contig 12246 bp, 9 predicted proteins | sample MGYA00345651_ERZ802826 | MGnify/ENA primary metagenome ERZ802826 (study PRJEB30503, sample SAMEA104212371) | marine metagenome | biome: Westerlies Biome; feature: [SRF] surface water layer (ENVO:00010504) within the epipelagic zone...; material: water...
TTAAGAGATTAGGTATGCCAAAAGTTAATCTTAGAATAAATAATAGACAAATTCTTGAGGGTATATCCCAATTAATGAATTTAGATAGCGTAAATGAAATTGCATCTATTCTTGATAAGACTGATAAAATTGGAGTTGATGGAGTAATTAATGAATTAAAAAAGAAAAATATTTCAGATACTGCTATTGATCAATTAAACTTTTTCCTAGATCTTAAAGGTTCTAATCGAGAAAAAATAAATAATTTAAGAGCTAAATTTAGCTCAAATAAGATTTCTACTAATGGATTAGACTTGCTAGAGAAAGTAATTAATACTTCACAAAAATTTAATTTGAAGAACATAGACATAAGTTTTGATTTATCTCTAGCTAGAGGTCTTAGCTACTATACTGGAACTATCATTGAAGTTTCATCTCCAGATGAATTTAATATAGGCTCTATAGGAGGAGGAGGGAGATATGATGATTTAGTTCAGAAAAATAATCCGAGATTAAGTGGTTTTGGCATATCCTTTGGCTTTGATAGAATATATTTAATACTTGATGAATTAAACTTATTTCCTAGTGAATTAGATTCTTCAAAATCCTTTATGTTTCTGAATTTTAGTCTAGAAAAAATTGATAATCTTTTAGTTTATATTGATAAATTAAGAGAAAATAATATTATATGTGAGCTTTACCCAACTGATACAAAAATTAAAAAGCAGATGGACTATGCTAATCAAAGAGGAATAGACTTTGTAGTAATAGTCGGTCAAGAAGAGTTAAATAAAAATATTTTTAAATTAAAGGATATGTCTAACGGAAAAGAATCTTCTTTTGATTTAAAAAATATTGTTTCTGAACTACAAAACCTTAGTTAAAGTGATTATACCATTTTTTAAATGGTCTTTCAATCAAACTATTAAATTTGGAATTTTTAATTTCATCTAGATCAGTGTCTACACCATAAATAATCTCACTTTTACTTAGTTCCATATAAGTCCCAAATAGTCTGTCCCATAAAGAAAATATATTACCATAATTAGAGTCTGTGTATGGTAATTCAAAGTGATGATGAACTTTGTGCATATTAGGTGAAACTATTAGATAACTTAGTGCTTTATCAACTTTATCAGAAATTTGAATATTTGCATGATTAAACTGAGAGAATATAACAGATAAAGATTGATACATTAATACTAATCCAATAGGTGCGCCTGAAATAAATATACCGACAAGTGTGAAAATAAATCTTACAACACTTTCAAAAGGGTGATGTCTATTTGCAGTAGTTGTATCTACCTTTTGATCTGTATGATGAACAATATGTATATACCATAATAATTTGACTTTATGTTGAACTAAATGGGGAAGGTAAGCACCTACTAGATCAAGCAACAATATTCCAACAATTATACTCACTAAAGTAGAAGAGTTTAATAAATGTAATAAACCAAAATTATTTGCATTTGTCCAATCTGATGCAGACACCAGCATAAAGGCTAAAAAAAAGTTTACAATTATAGTAGTTATAGTTAAAAGAAAATTTGGAATTGAATGCTTCCATTTTTTATAATCAAGAAGTTTAAAAGGAACAATACCTTCTATTATCCAGAAAAAAGTAATACCAGAAACCATTATTAGAGCTCTGTTAACAGAAGAAATATTCTCAAACAGTAGTAATAAGTTTTCCATGTTAATTATCTTCTGATCCATCTCTATTAGGAACCCTTAAGCTTGGCCATTCACCTCTTTTACCTGTAAGAGGATTAATTGGAAGAACTCTCCTGTCTCTTGGCATTAACTCTTCCTCTTCGCTAGCTAAATAGGTTAAAATGGCTATCAAGATTGCATTAGATCTTACATCATCAAAAATTATCTTGTCATAGGTGTCTCTATTTGTGTGCCATGTATAGTGATAAGGACTATAGCCACCATAAGAAAAGTCTAATGAGCTTAAATTAAATCCAGGTACTCCTGAAGAAACAAAATTTCTCCAGTCAGAGGAGCCTCCTGATGGAACAGTTACTCCATATTGTTCATAGGAATACCTTGGAATTGGAACTCCAGGAAAAAATGTCTCAATTTCATTTTTAATTTCTGATGGAACATATTCTAACCAATCACCAATAAATCTATAAGCTTCTGTAAAACCATGACCATTAATTTTTGTTATTCTACCAGTACCATTATCTTGATTAAAAAGAGCCTGTAAATTTTCTACTATTTCAGGATGATCTTCAACAAATGCACTGGAACCATTTAAACCTTGTTCTTCTGCGCCCCAATGAGCTGCAATTATTGTTCTTTTAGGATTAGGATAAATTTTCTTTAAAATTCTCATAACCTCCATCATTGTTATAGTCCCAGTCCCATTATCAGTTGCCCCTGTTCCACCTCCAGTTGTATCAAGATGTGCTGATAAGATTATGTATTCGTCTGGTTTCTCTACACCTTCTATTCTTGCTATAGAGTTGTAAGTTGGAACTTTTCCAAGTTCTTTTGATTGTAAATTAAGATTTACAGTTGGTTTTTGATTATTTTCAGCAAGTCTATATAGTAATCCAAAGTCTTCCATACTAACGTCTACTGTTGGTGTCTCTGAACTAATTCCAAAATATCCTGGACTAAAAATTGTATTTGTTCCAAAACCACCTCTCCAATTACTAGTAATAAATGATGCAGGTTTAGCATCTTCTATTGCTTTGATCATATCTCCATATGCATATCCAGTTTTTCTTAAGTTCCTAGAATCTCTACTTCTCTTTGTAATTCTAGATCTTCTTATTTCTTCAAGTGTACTTTCTTTAGCCCACCTTTCAATATCATAATCAGGTCTACCAGATATATCAGGTGTCCCAAATAAAACATGTTTCCCTTTAATTGTTTTAAGCCATGAATCAAATACCTCTTTAGACTTTTTAGGAATTATAACTACTTCTCCTAATTCACCATTTTTCTTGGTACTAGCACTCCATGACAATTGTTGACCTTCCAAAGATTTTACCCAAGGAGACATCATGTCTATATGGCTAATACCCCTTTCCCATGCTCTCCATTGACCAAATTGCTCATTTTCAGAACTAATATCCCAATTACTATATTTATTAATAACCCAGTCATGTGCTTGCAACATTTGACTTGTACCTGTAAGCCTAGGACCTATTTGATCCATTAATTCATGTGCCAAACTTTCAAGTTGAGAATTATTATTAGCCTCGTCAACTATTTTATTTATAGTTTGAAGTTTGTTTTGTGAATATGAAAAGTTAATAAATAAAGTAGCTAAAAGAAATGGTAAAATTTTTTTCATTTTTTTAAATTTATTGGGTCAAATATAACTAAATACTTAAATTTCAAGTGTTAAAAGAATTCTAAATCAATATATTTATAAAAACTACAGTTATGAGAAAAATCAAATACATACTTTTTTGTCTTCTAATCAGTTCAAACATAATTTTTGGACAAGATAAAATTGAGGATAAGGATAAAAAAGATGAAAAAATCAACAAGAACTTACCAATAAAGCCAGACAGGTTTTATGATTTAGAAACGAATACTGGAACATGGATGTCTCTGGATGTTAGTCCAGATGGTCAAAAAATTGTTTTTGATCTACTTGGTGACTTGTATATGATTCCTATCTCAGGTGGGAAAGCAAGCAGGATAACTAAAGGTATGGCTTTTGATTCTAACCCAAGATTTTCTCCAGACGGAAAATCTCTTGTGTATACAAGTGATTCTAGTGGAGGAAACAACATATGGATTAGAGATATAGAAACAAATGATTCTACTCAAATTACAAAAGAAAAAGACTTACAAACTGCATTTGCAGACTGGACTAAAGATGGAGATTATATTATAACAGCTAAAGGAAGAAGAAATCTAAAGCTACATATGTATCATAAAGATGGAGGATCTGGAATAAAATTAATTGATAAACCCTCATCAATTAAAATTACTCAGCCAGCTGTTGGTAGTGATGATCGATATATTTGGTATGCTCACAGAACGAGTTCTTGGCAGTATAACGCTAGATTCCCTCAGTATCAAATTTCTAAGTTTGATAGAGAAACTGGAGAAATAAAAAGAGAAACCTCAAGATTTGGTTCAGCATTTACTCCAACATTATCTCCAAATGGAAATTGGCTTGTTTATGGAACAAGATATGAGGATAAAACTGCACTAAGAATTAGAAATTTAAAAACTGGAGATGAAAGATGGCTAGCGTTTCCAATTCAAAAAGATGATCAAGAGTCACAAGCTACAATGGGTGTTTTGCCTGGAATGGCTTTCACACCTGATAGTAAAAATTTAATTGCTTCTTATGGAGGAAAAATTAATAAAATTCCCATAAATGGAGGTGCTTCATCTATAATTCCTTTTGAGGTAAACGAAAAGATTGCAGTAGGCCCTGAATTGAAGTTTGATTACCCAATTTCTGATTCAAATGAAATGGAAGCAACTCAAATAAGAGATGCTGCTGTTTCTCCTGACAAAACACATGTTGCATTTACAGCATTAAATAAATTATACGTAAAGAATCTTATAACTGATAAAATTATAAGGCTTACTAACTTTAGTGATAAAGTAATAGAAGCTATGCCTGCATGGAGTCCAAATGGAAGAGATATAGCATTTGTAACATGGGATAATAAAAATGGAGGTGCTATTTATAAAGTAAGAGCAGATGGTAAAAGAAATGCGGTGCTTTTAACAACTAATGATTTAGGAAGAAGCCCAGGTGTTTTTATGAATCCTAAATGGAACTTTGAAGGAGATAAAATTGTTTTTCTAATAGGAGACGAAAGGAGTTATAAGGAAAGTTATGGTCCTTATGCTTTTCAATCTAATGAAAAGATTATGTGGGTTTTTTCCAAAGGAGGTAAACTCAATTTTATTGATGACTCTAAGGGTAGGGAATATCCTCATTTTGTAAAAGGAAAGGATAGAATTTATCTATTTCATTACAGCGATGGTTTAGTATCTATTAAATGGGATGGGACAGATCAAAAAAAGATTTTAAAAGTAACTGGAACTACACCCTACGGAGCTGGAGATACTAAAACACCTTCAGGAGCAAGTATTATTTTGATTTCTCCAGACGGAAAAACAGGTTTAGCTAAAGTTGTGAATAACATTTACAGCTTTACAATTCCATATTCAGGAATAGAATCTCTGAAAATCTCTTTATCAAATCCTAAATTTTCATCTTTTCCAGCAAGAAAACTCACTACAATTGGAGGAGAGTTTCCTTCTTGGAGTAATGATTCAAAATCAATTTATTGGTCTATTGGAAAATCTTTCCTAACCTACAGTATTACTGAGGCAAATGAGTTTGAAGAAATCCAAAAAGGTAAAGAAAAAGAGAAGAGTGACGAAGAAAAGAAGAAAGATGATTTAGCTGAAGAAATTGCTAAAATTAATCCAGAATTGGCAGGAGAGTTTTCAGATGATGAACAAGAAGAGTATAAACCTTCAGAAACAGAAATCAAAATAACTCTAAAAAGAGATATACCTCGAGGCTCAATACTTCTTCAGAATGCTAAAATTGTTTCAATGAATGGAGACGAGATTATTGAAAGAGGTGATATTCTTATAATGAATAATAGAATTGTAGATGTAAGTGATGGTATGATCGAAATTGAAAATGAGGATGTAACTATTATGGATATGAGTGGGAAAATTATCTTACCTGGTTTCATAGATACTCATGCTCACATGAGACCTAGTTGGACCTTACATAAGTTTCAACCATTTTCATATGCTGCAAATTTAGCATATGGAGTTACTACCACAAGAGATCCGCAAACTGGAACTACAGATGTACTGACATATAGTGATATGGTTGATACTGGAAAAATTTTAGGACCAAGAATATATTCAACGGGACCTGGTGTTGGATATTGGGGATATAATGTTAAGAGTCTAGATGAAGCTAGAGATGTTCTAAAACAATATTCTAAATACTATAACACAAAATCAATTAAAATGTATGTTGCCGGAAATAGACAGCAAAGACAATGGATATTAATGGCAGCAAAAGAACAAGAAATCATGCCAACAACAGAAGGCAGTCTTAATCTTAGATTAAATATGGCTTCTACAATTGATGGTTATCCTGGTCAAGAACATAATCATCCAATTTATCCAATATTTAAAGATTATATTGGTTTAACAGCATTTACAAAAAGAGCATATACACCCACACTTTTAGTCACATATGGTGGTCCATGGGCAGAAAATTATTATTATGCCACTGAGGATCTTCATGGAGATAAAAAATTAAATTTTTTCACTCCGAAAGAAGAAGTTGACTCAAAATCTAGAAGAAGAAATGTTGGATGGTTTATGGATGAGGAATACACCTTTCCTGAATTAGCAGAATTTGTAAAAGATTTAGTTGAAGTAGGAGGTATCTCAGGAGTTGGATCTCATGGACAACTTCAGGGTCTTGGATATCACTGGGAGCTTTGGAGTATGGCTGCAGGAGGTATTACAAATCATGATATGCTTAAAGTAGCTACTATTAAAGGAGCATATGCAATTGGACTTGATAAGGATCTAGGATCAATTGAAAAGGGTAAATTAGCAGACCTAGTCATATTAAATAAAGATCCTCTTGAAAACATTAGGAATACAAATTCTGTAGATATGATAATGAAAAATGGTAGAATATATGACGGAAATAATTTAAACGAAATTTATCCTCTAAAGAAAAAATATTCAAACTTTGATTGGCAACAAAACAAGCCAGATTCATTACCAGGAATTAAAAAATAAATATTATGAGAAAATTTTTACTACTGAACCTTATCTTTTTAGGTTCACTTTATTCTACAATTTCTTTATTAGTATCTAAAATTGGAAACGGAAGAGCAGTATTGTTTTCTGACAATCCGAATTTTAGAGGCTCATGGTATGGCACAAATAGACTGTTTCTAAATGCAATATTACTAGGGGATAAGATTCAAGTTCCATAATGAAATGGCTTAGAGATATAGGACCAGGTGTTTTAATCGCTGCTGCATTTATAGGCCCTGGAACAGTTACTCTCTGCACAATTGCTGGTGCTTCTTTTGGATACTCATTAATTTGGGCAATTATCTTGTCTACATTTTCTACAATTGTACTTCAAGAAATGTCACTTAGAATAGGCTTAGTTACAAGAATGAACCTAGCTGAAGTTATTAGAACTTCAATAAAATCTAAGATTCTAAATAGATTTATAATATTACTTATTATTTCTTCTATATTAATTGGAAATACTGCATATGAAGCTGGTAATATAACAGGGGCATCACTTGGTATTTCTGCAATTATTAATTATGAATCTATCAATTATATTCCTGTCTTTATTGGTTTAATAGCATTTGTAATACTCTATCAAGGTGATTATAAAATATTAGAAAAATCTCTGGTATCGCTTGTCATAGTAATGAGTATATCTTTTTTTATTACTGCTATAATGACAAAACCTGATATAACTAGTCTTTTAAAAGGTATATTTAAACCTCAGATCAACTCAAGTAATTTGATAGTTGTTTTAGGTCTAATTGGAACAACTGTAGTTCCGTACAATATCTTTCTTCATTCATCATTAGTATCTGAAAAATGGAATTCAATTGAAAAACTTAAAGTAGCAAGAATTGAAAGTTTTATTTCAATCCTTCTTGGAGGTCTAGTTTCATTATCAATAATAATTACTGCTGCATCAGTTTCTAATCAAAATGTGACTGGAGTTATTGACCTAGCTAAAGGCTTAGAGCCATTATATGGAAAATTTGCAATTTATTTTCTTGGATTAGGGTTGTTTGCCTCTGGAATAACTTCATCAATAACAGCACCATTAGCTGCTGCTTATGTTGCTAAAAGCTGCTTTGGTTGGAATAATTCACTTAAAAGTAAACGATTTAGACTCGTTTGGATTTTTATTTTAATCACAGGTGTATTTGTATCAATGATTAAAATTAATCCTATAGAAATAATAAAATTTGCTCAGTTTTCAAATAGTCTTTTACTGCCCATAATTGCAATAATACTTTTGTGGTTAATTAATAATAAGAATATAATTAGTTCTAAATTCAATTATAAATACCAAAACATATTTGGTGTATTCATAGTAATTATTTCTTTAGTACTAGGAATCAAAGGTTTAATTTCTCTATTCTAATGATAAATATTAATTGTGATTTAGGAGAAGGTTTAAATAATGAGCATATCATTATGCCTTTGATAAATTCTTGTAATATTGCGTGTGGTGGTCATGCAGGAAACAATGAAAGTATGATTCAATGTGTAGAAATTGCAATAAGAAATAATGTGCAAATTGGAGCACATCCATCCTATCCTGATAGATTAAATTTTGGAAGAAAAAAAATAAAAATTTCAAGTTCAGAGTTTTCACATAGTATAATTGATCAAATTAATTCATTAGAGCAAATAGCTAGCTCATATGGTAAAGAAATAAATCATATTAAAGCTCATGGTGCATTATATAATGAAATGATTAATGATTCAGATATAGCAGATTTTTATCTAGATACGATAAAGGATTATAAAGAAAGGTGTTCATTATATGTTCCGTATCAGTCTGAGATTGAAATGTTAGCTTTAAAAAGAGGATTTAAAATAATTTATGAAGTTTTTGCAGATAGAAATTACAATGATGATCTAAGTTTAGTTTCTAGAGATAAAGACTATGCTTTAATTAATACTCCAAAAGAGGTTATTAAACATATTAAAAGTATTATAGAATCAAATATTGTTAAGACAGTTTCAGGAAATTCATATAAAATAAAATTTAATACATTATGTGTTCATTCAGACACAAACAACTCTATTAAAATTCTTAAAGAAATAAATAAAGTTTTTAAGAATAGATGATATTATGAAATATTTTATTTATAGCTCAAATTCTATCCTAATTACCTATAATTCTGATATTAACTCAGACTTAATTCAAGTTCTTTCTTCCCTAAAAAGTAAAATTGAAATTGATTATAAAGAATATTTGATTGATACAGTTCAATCTATAAATTCATTACTTGTAGTTTTTGATAGTAATAAAATTTCAGTAGATGATTTCTATATTAAAGTAAAGAGCATAAAGACAGGGAAAACTAAAAATAAACTTAAAAGTAAAATATGGGAGGTTCCTGTATGTTATGATCCTTCTTATGCTTCTGATCTTGAGGAATTTTCAAAATCAAAAAATTTATCTAAACAAGATGTTATTAAAATACATAAATCTAAAGTATACGATATAATGTCTATGGGTTTCTTGCCGGGTTTTATGTATTTAGGAAATACTGATAATAGACTTTACTGTGAAAGAAAACCAAGACCTTCTCTAAATATTAAAAAGGGATCAATTGGACTAGCATTAAATCAAACATGTATTTACCCTCAGGACAGTCCTGGAGGGTGGCATATAATAGGTTCATCCCCTATAAACTTCTTTGATTTAAACTATAAATCTCCTTGCTTTGCCAAGCCTGGTGATAAAATAAAATTTATTGAGATATCTAAATCTAGATATGAATCAATCAAAAATAATAAATCTATTAAACCTAATTTTCAGACAATATGATTAAAGTGATTGATCCAGGACTTTATTCCAGTATTCAAGATAATGGAAGGTTTGGATATAGAAATATAGGTGTTCCCTATTCAGGTTTTATGGATAATGAGAGTGCTGGTTTAGCAAATAAAATTATTGGGAATAAGGAAAGTGAATCACTTATTGAAATAACCTTAATGGGACCCACCTTACTTTTTAATAATGATTATACCTTATCAATTACTGGTGGTGACTTCAATTCATTAATTAATAATGATAAAATTGAAATGTATAAACCTATACATGTTAAATTAGGTGATACTCTTAAAATTAATCATACAAAGAGTGGTGCTAGATGCTATCTAGCAATTTCTGGAGGTATTGATATAAAATCAATTCTTGGAAGTAAATCATCATTTAAGGGTATAACTTCATCCTATTTTCTTAAAAAGGGAGATGAAATAAAAATAATTAATAATAATAAATCAAATTTTAGTTTTGACTGTAAATCAGTATTTAAAACAGATAGTGTTTTACATGTTTCTAAAGGACCAGAATTTTGTATGCTAAAGAAAGATTCTTTAGATATGTTATTTAATAAAAAATTTACGATAGGTATCAATAATAGAATGGGGTACAATTTTAATGAAAAGCTTCAGGTTGGTTTAAAATCAATTATTTCATCTCCTGTATTACCAGGAACAATTCAGTTGACTCCATCTGGAAATATTATAGTTCTTCATAGAGATTGTCAAACATCAGGTGGGTACAATAGAATTCTTCAATTAAATGAGAAATCTTTAAATAATTTATCTCAATTAAAAAATGGTGATAAAATAAAATTTAAATTAATTAATTAGTAGAAATTTTTATCTCAACAAGTGGATTCCTTGAAAAATATTTATCTAGTCTTTTCTTTATTCTAAAAAGCTTATTTAATTTTCTTTCTTTCTGCCTTATAAATAACAGGAATAATAAATAGAAAAGCTATTGGAAAACTCTTACTATTACTCTGGAACTATAAAAACTAATGGATTAAAATCCCATAAAATTGGAAGTAAAAAGTATACAAAAAGACTTAATAGTATAATTGAGAGTAAGTTCATCCATATACCTACTCTAACCATATCAGGTATTCGTAAATATCCTGACCCAAAAACTACTGCGTTAGGGGGGGTCGCTACTGGTAACATAAATGCACATGTAGCAGCTACTGTTGCAGAAACCATTAAAATAAATGGATGTACATCAATTGTTATTGCCATTGGATATAAAATAGGTAATAACATAGCTGTAGTCGCTAAGTTTGATGTAATTTCTGTTAAAAAATTAACGGCAGCAATCAAAATAAAGACTAATAAAAACAAAGAAACACCATCTAATAAAGTCATCTGAGAACCTATCCATAATGCCAATCCACTATCTTTAAAACCTGCAGCTAATGCCATTCCTCCACCAAATAATAATAAAATTCCCCAAGGTAATTTTACAGCTTCATCCCAATTTATTAGGCGTCTTTTTTTATTTTTAGTGGGTAATAAAAAGATTACTGTAGCACCAATAAGTCCAATAATCGTATCATCAATTCCAGGAATAATTGATTTCAATAAAAAAGAGCGACTAATCCATGCAAATGCAGTTAAAGCAAAAACTCCAGCTACTAATTTTTCTTCGTAGCTTATATTACCTAAAGCTCTTAACTGTTTACTAATTTCTTCTCTTCCACCAGGAAAGCTCTTTTGTTTAAACTTAAAAGCAAAACTTGTAAGGTATTTCCAGCATAAAAACAATAAAACAACGGAGATAGGAAAACCAAATTTAAACCATTGAGCAAAGGTGATTTCATATCCAAAGGTTTCCTCAACTACACCTGCTAATACTAGATTGGGTGGCGTTCCAATCAATGTGCTTAAACCACCAATGGATGCACTATATGCAATACCTAACATTAAAGCCTTTCCAAAAATTAAATTTTCTTTTTCAATTGTATTAGGATCATCCTTTAATTGTGCAACTATTGCAATGGCAATAGGTAGCATCATAACGGCAGTGGCTGTATTTGAAATCCACATTGACATAAATGCAGTTGCAACCATAAACCCAAGAATAATGTTTACAACATTCGTACCTATTAAATTAATAATATTCAATGCTATTCGTTTATGTAAGTTCCATTTTTGTATAGCAATAGCAATAATAAAGCCACCAACATAAAGGAAAACATATTTATGACCAAAAGAAGCTGTTGTTTCAGAAAGCTCTAGTCCACCAGTTAAGGGGAATAAAATAATTGGTAATAAAGCAGTCACTGCTATTGGAATAGCCTCTGTTATCCACCAAATGGCAATCCATATTGTGGATGCAAGAATAGCATTTGCAGCTGGATTTAGTCCTTCAGGATGAAAAAAAAGTAAAATTAAAATAAACGCTAATGGACCTGAGACTAAGCCGATATTTTTTGGAGTAATGGACATCTTTGTTTCTAAAAATAATATATTTTGTTGTTATAGTTGTTTTAATCCCTATTAATTTTTAATTACTCTTATACTAATATACTTTATAGTTCAGTTTTTTAAAATATCTCAAAAAAAAACCTTGTAAATCAAGGACTTACAAGGGTTCTTCGGAGTTAGTGTGATTCCACCCCCCCGCGCCCTGCCCTTCCCCATTTTTCACGCCTGCCTCATTCGACTACTTTTCTT
>ERZ802826.504-NODE-504-length-12136-cov-22.6706_pt1 | contig 12136 bp, 3 predicted proteins | sample MGYA00345651_ERZ802826 | MGnify/ENA primary metagenome ERZ802826 (study PRJEB30503, sample SAMEA104212371) | marine metagenome | biome: Westerlies Biome; feature: [SRF] surface water layer (ENVO:00010504) within the epipelagic zone...; material: water...
TTTGTCTGCTTGGGAAATAGCAGTACTGGCCCATGTTTTACAGGCTGTAGTCTTTTCTGGCCAGGTTTACCCGTGGTAACGTCCACGACTACAGAACTCTGGCTAGGGACAGTAATATTCTTGGTGTTGTGGATCCGGGTCCGGGTCTGATGCCAGGATAACATACTCTTAGTCTGGGCCTGATACAGCCCAGGAATATTATGTATATCCTCATCAAGCTCGTCAACAAGAGGTTCGTTGACCTGGTTGACCCGCAGATCCAGGATAGAATCATCCTGAGCAGGGAGAGGGTTATCTCCTTGTTGCTTTAATAGATCTATTACTGTCTTTAGCCGGCTATCTATAGTAGCACGGCCCAGTGAGATTTTAGAAGTAGTCAAATGTGTAGTACTACTTCCGATCTTCAACTGGACCCCCTTGGCACTAAAAGCCATACACGCCTCAGTGTCTCGAAGAAATTGCTGTCCCAGATTGACGGGATGAGCTAAATCTTTAACAACATAGGGGGTAAATGTTACCACCCTATTCACGTTTTCAAGGTACAGCCGGACAGGCGAGGCAGTCTTTCCCAAAATGGTAATACTGCCACCTTTGGCTGCTGTTCCTGTGGTACGCTGTGACCCAACAATCTTTAGGTTTAGGAGTTTAGAGAATTGTTCAGAAATAAGATTCCCAAACATATTCCCTGAATCTATTAGTACTTTGACCAGAATATTTCGGCTATGGACTTTAGCCCTCAAATAGCCGACAGGGGGATCAGTACAGGTGGGAAGTTTCCCTTGCAGGTTTTGAACCTTTTCTAAACATTGTACTAATCCGGCTGCCAGCTGTTCTGGAGTACTATCAGATTCTAGAGTCCGCCTAAAAAAGGCGTGGGGATAAAATCCCCCTCCTCAGCTCCTTCAGGGAGAGCGTTAACGCTCTGTCCTGCGGCCTCCACGGCGGCTACCTCCTGTGGAGTAGGGTCCTGTTCAACGGCCCCATCCTCCTCAAACTGGGTGACGCCGTGTTCATCCTCGTAGATGTATGCAACTCTACGGTTTTGTTGGTATCTCGGCTTCCCACGGCCCGGATATCCGGTTTTGGAACCTCGGTTCCGGTTTCCAGGCCGGTTGAATCCGCCCCTGTTTGCGTTATAACCCTTCTGAGGGTTAAACTGGCGGTTGTAGTACCCGCCCAGGGCGTTAACAGCAGCGTTCTCCTGTTCGGTCTGGTCCTCATATTCCTCTGGCTCGGCTCCAGGGGAGTCTACGCTGACCACAGCAGGGAGGCCATTGGCCTTCCTGGGACACTGGGCAATGTAATGCCCACTCTGATTGCAATGGTAGCACTTTCGGTCAGTGTAGCCACCGCCCCGGTTGGCTCTGGCAGCCTCTTGTAGCGCATACACAGGCTCATTTTTTATTTGCCTTGAACCTGAGCCGATCCTACCCAGGGTAGTTTCGTGGCCCTCGCCTACACTTCTGTAGGAGCAGGACTGGAGCATGGCTTCGGCTCCATAGCATTCTGCCTCAGAAATCTCCTGGGCAATATACCTCTTTCTGAGTACATTCGCCTTGTGTACTATCTGCTCAGCAAATTCAATCTCTGTGGCAGCAGTACACCGCAAGGGTACCCAGTTCCTCAGTTGCTCCTTCATGATAAGATTTATCAATCCAGAGATTACAGCCCCAAAGAACATTTCATAATCCCTCTGAGCCACAGGGTAGGCTCTCTGGAACAAGTTACGTTTGTCCGTATAGTAGATTTGAGGGTGTTCTCCCTGCTGTTGGATCCTTGCTTCGAATTCCAATTTCATTTGCTCAGATTCTGCTGGAGGCTCAAAGACATGTCCGAGCAGGGTGTGATACTGCAAGAACGTCTTTCTCTCGTGCTCCTCGGGCACGTTGCTGATCCCAACCAACCTCTGGGCCTTGGGCCTGAGGTTGTTGTACAGCATCCTCTTTTTGTGTTCGTCCAGTAAATCCTTTTTGCCTGCTTTCAGGGCAGACTTAAAAGCAACCATGAAATCGGTCCAAGGAATTCCTTGATCCATCTCAAATTTGGGAGCAATTTTCCCAACTTCCTGCTCCGCTTTACTGCTCCTATCTTCCCAATAGGAAAGGAGCTTCATGCGGTTGATCTCAGCAGAGATGTCCTGTCGATCAAGGTGTGCGATCTGGTCCATGGTGTACCAGTCGTCCCGGCCTCTGACACGTCCCAGAGGACGCAGAGGACCGGCTCCATAGCCCTGGCGGCCGACATCCTCTTGATGTCGGGGTCCACCAGCGGCACCTCCATCCTCCCGGTGGGGAGAACGGGCAGCAGCCTCAGGAGGAGGGGAAACCGCTCCTTCTCTAGGCATTGTTTTATTCCGTGGAATAACGAACTAGAAAAATTTCTAATTCAACTGTTTTCTGACGCCTCTACTTGCGGTTCGTACGCAAGGATTGTCTGAAACACGCTCCCTACAAATAGGCGCTGCAGAAATCAGATATCTGATAAGCTCTTATCGTACTTCAAAAGAAAGGGAATTTAATCAACCTTAATTTTGCAAGTACAGCTCTTTACTTCAGAAGAAAGGGAATTTAATCAACCTTAATTCTGCAAGTACAGATTTTTACCTCAGAAGAAAGGGAATTTAATCAACCTTAATTCTGCAAGTAAACTTTTATTTCAGAAGAAAGGGAGCCTAGGGCTGCCACCTTAATTCTGCAAAATAAAAGGAACTTAGGATGGATTCAGATACTGAGTTTAATTCTCAGATTATCAATAGTAAAAAAGAAATCTAAGAATTATCAGTGATCCCACTTCTGACACCACTTTGATGTAAAATAGGATTATAGAGTATATAATACTATAGAACACCAAACGTAATGGCAAATAGAGGATACCGTATATCCCTAAACTCTCTCTCACTTACTTCTTCGCTATCAGGGATTCCGACCCTCTATTTCCACCTCAAACCTTATCGAAAGATAAAGTTCTACCAGAATGATAATCTTTGAACCGCTGAGCCAACAAACAATTATGTCCGTCGGTCAACTATTGAACAGTCTTACAAGATGGTTAATTAATCCGAAATGGTATTATTATTTCGGAGTTAAGCAAGATTTCTGTCCTACGAACTTAGAAGAATTTAAACGTGCAATTTATTACAAAAGACAATTAATTCTTAAACATGGGTGTTTGAGTAGGTCTAAGCGTCTACTGATTACAAATTACAATGTTTAAAGTTGAGTAGCTCCGTCGATGAAAGATGAATCCGAAGTCTAGCGCTAGGCCCGTATTGGTGGCTATTTATAGATGTGCATGAAGGCATGACTAAGCTTGCGGGACTCGCTGTAGGGTCAGTACGGGATCGGTACTGGCAGGGTTTTTGCTGGAAATTTAGGTTGAATTCGACACCATGCACATGTTATCTCCAACTTCCATCAGGAGAAAAGGGTGGAAGAGCAGCAAAGCGTAGAGCCGGGTGTAGATAGGGCTCCTCGAGTCGTTGGCCGCCATGAAGGTGTAGAGTAGGAAATCACGGCCAGAGAAGTGTAGAGTAGAGGAACGCTCCTATGGTTCTGCTCGATGAGTGTTCTTGTCACCAAGGTGGGAGGGTGACATAGAGAGAGATGATTGCGCCTCTAGTTCGAACAGTTCTGTGACAGAAAAAGGGTTATCTGACACTGTTGATAGGGAGGCCTTTCCCAGGAAAGAGAGAGAGCATGCACACAGGATTTGGCCCAAGGGGGGTCCAAATCCAATTTTACAACAATCTCCCCTCCTTGGGGAAAAGAAACGATGCCAGTTCGTTTCTTTTCTGAACTCCAGGATTGAAAGGACTAGCCTAACGAAGGGGAATCGTCCTCGTCCTCTAAATCAGGCGGGAGTTCCGGGTATTTCCTAGGGTACTGCTTCTGTGCAGGCTCTTGGGGTCGGGCTGCGAGGTTCTCTTCATTTGGCAGCCTTGCAGGTTCGTCAGCCTTCGGCATATAGTTGGTCACGGAGAGACCAATCTTCAGGTCGGTGTCGTTTCTACTCTGCTGGCTCCTGGTCTCCTTGGCCAGGATGTAGATCCACATGCTTGTCTTCCAGAGGCAGTAGGTCAGGAAGATGATTCCTCCGACCAAGCCGCAGTAGGAGCCCACCCTCTCGAGGTGGCTCAACCAGGCGCTCTCCAACCAGTGCATGGGGGACTCTATCTCCTCCTGCACTCGGGCAAAACTGAATCCTTGACTCAGTTGACCCACAGGTTGGTAGCTTCCACAGTTTCCTGAGTCGCAGAAAGAGTCCACCACTGTGTGGAGGGCCCTCTCGCGCACCCGTCCAAAGCTTATCAGATTCTCGAGTTTCTTGATCTCTTCCTCAGTGTAGAGGAGAGAACCAACATACTCTTCCTCTTCAAAGTTCAGTTCTCCTAAGTTGGCCAACTCCAAATGTTCTACCTGGAGCCTGGCTTTTCTTACCACAGGATCGGCCTGTACCAGGGTCTTCTGGTCGGTACTCACGAACACAGGGAGGTGAGTGCTGTTGCAAGGGATGGGTACTATCTCATTAGCCTCCAACACAATGTGATGGGGAGAGCTAATATATACCTTTTCAAATCCCAAGGTTACAGGCAATGCATCTCGTATACAGAAATCATGTCGCTTCTCTCCCAGGTTAGCGGTCAGCTTAACTGGTTTGCAGCGGATTTCCTGCATCAAGTCTCCCCTTGTTCTCATAAGGGAATGCTTCTGGAACGGGGACAGCTCCGTGCTGGTCAACCTGTTACTCTCTAGGCCGCAGAGGCTCTTGCCAAAGTTTCGTAGCCTAGCGGTCATCTCCAGGTGGAAGTAGTGTTCCAAATATCCTAGAGAAATTTTCATCTCTAGGTCCAAGTCCACGCTACTAGCTCCCAATTCTTCCATAGTACTCAAGTACAAGGAGTCCGGGAGAGTGTCCTCAATATTCCGGACAACTTTGAGCTCCGGATATGGGGTGTTCCACACCTCCTGTACGAAGGACGTACATCCTGGGTTGACATCCATTTTATCCTCCAGGGGCAACAGAATCTTGTGCTGATGGTCAACTAGGGCAGTATGTACGCCTCTGGCTGTCTTAATCTGCACTGGCTGTGCTATGGTCCTCCTGACTCTCGCTAAATTGCATTTAGCCGCCTTTTCAGGTATGTAATAGCTAACAATCGCTGTACCACAGGAGTCCTCGCTTTGACAAGCAGAGGGTACTGCCTGATGGTTGTCCAGGTCTATAATAGCATCAGCTTTTACCTCTACCCGGATCTTATCCACTCGGATTTTAACCGTTACCAGTTGGAGAACGCCCCCACGGACTTCCCCATCAAGCATAACCTCTGCTCCAGTACAATAGACGTTGTTAACGGTATTTCCGGAGTATATGGTGCCGTGCTTGATATGGGTATAGATGGCCTCTCCATTCATAATTGCTTGAATGGAGCGGCCATCCTCCGTACTGAAATGCCCAGAAGAGGATATCTCCTTGCACTTAGCTGGGGTGATCTCTTCTAGGACTTCCACCGCGGGGGGTGCGTAAAACTTCTGATGCGAATATGCTCCGCAATACAGGGTAAAGGTAGAGGCTCGCCTCTCACACCTATAGGCAGTGGTCTCTCGGACCATGACCTCCTGCAGGATCATTATGCCCTCTGAACTTGGATCAGACTCGGGCTTGACCTCCTTACAGACATCCTGCAAGTAACTATACGTGACCCCGAGAGGTTTGCGACAGTCAAGGCCTGTTAGAGGAACACTGGTTATCCTATTGCTCTTGGCTCTGTAACCCAATGTTACCCTCCCTAACAGGAAGTTGACTGCGAGGAGATAACACACTCCCTTAGCAATGTTCATGCTGTATATTCTCTTCAGCTCTCTTTGTGTCAAGCTTCCCTTGCACAATTCTAGCTATACTCTACTCGTTCTCCTATCTGTGTTGTAAACTTAACACCTCTAAGGACAAGCTTTAGCTATCTATAGCTCTTCGCTTTCCTTCTCTGTGTATAGTCTTACTACAACTCAGGACAGAGTCCAATAAGCTCCCTATCCACTGAGGGTCATGCATATACTGGGCCTCAGCTTAGGTTCCTTCCTACTATCTGAAGAGCTTTCTCTATGCATAAGTTGCGGGATTAGTCATACTTTATTTATTAATATTCGCGAAAAATACTGTAACATGATACTTTTAATCAAAAAATGCAAAATCATATAGAAAAAATGCAAAATCATATGAAAAAATGCAAAATCATATAGGAAAAATACAAAATCCTTATCGACTAACAAATACGAGAAAATCATAATTTATCGGTTAAACAAAATACGAGCAAAACATTAAATTTTATCATTTGCAAATTACATTAATTACATCCTCAATTAGCCCGGATTTGTATTTATTTTCTCAGACTAATGAGGAGGCAGAAACTAAAATAATATATAGATTGGTACAGTACATGTTTTTGGTCCCCAGGAGGGTTTTATAATTTTATGACTTTTTTCTTTCGCTTTTTTTTCTTATTTTCACTTTCGCGCCTATACGGCTCACTTAAATATTCAGCAGTTGAGGCTGCTGAACACAGCATCAACAGAGGCTCCAATCCCTTGGGGCCCCTCAGCCTCCGGCTCATTAGGGGTCCCCTCCAAGGGGTCCCCGCCAGCAACGGGGGAGTACGTTCCCAGTGCTGCAGGCTCATTGTTCGAGGCAGGCTCGTCCTCGGCCGCGGCCTCGTCTTCACTGCTCTCGTCCGCCCAATGACGAGCATCATCATGGGCGTTCACATCAATCGGCCGGGGGACGGCCGCTGGTTCAGGGACTTCCACGGCCGTGAGTTCTTGATCAACTCGGGCGAAGTAGGCGTCAGCGCTTTCTTCCTCTGGCTTCTGGGCCTTATTTTCCTGGGCCTTCTTGTAAGCTTTCTTTTCCTCCTTGATACACTTGGAAATTTTAGGCACGAGGGCGTCCGCCATGTCTGTATCCACATGGACGGGGACGGGCTCGGGCTTCCCCTCCAGCAGGTCCAGTCTCTGCATGACGTCATAGACGTCTTTTCTCAGGCGGCGCTGGGGCTTGGAAGCTCCGTCTTGGAGCTCCCTGACGCAAACTTGGAGGCTCTGATGCAGCTCGCGTTGCTTGGAGCTGTCCGTCTTCACCTGCGCCTGCAGGTTCTGGACAGTGGCCTCTAGACCGTCGCATTGATCTTGGAGCCGGTCCACACGGATCTTCATAGCATTTAACTTCGGGATGACGTCATCGACAAGTCTCTTTACTGTGGACTCTATTTGGGTGATGCGGGACTCATGGTTGCCCGTTGCACATCTTTCACTTCTTTGTCTATACTGATCGGCGGTCAGTTTCACTGTTTTCACTGGAGCCTTGGCCGGCGGCCCTTGGCCGCGCGCTGCTCCCTGTGTATGTTGTGTGTGTGTGACAGGTGAAGCGCCCCTAGCGCCGGCGCTAGTGGTAGGCGGGCCTCTCTTCACACCGGCGCCCGAAACAGGATTTGTCACAGGCAACACTCCTGCGTCGGAGCGTTGCTCCTGCCCTAGGGCGGGGGCACAGGGCTCCCTATAGGCGTCCCACACTCCAAGTAACTTTATATCCGACTCACGGATGCTGAGGCGCCTGATGAGATGGAGGGCGCGTGAATCCTCGGCGATTACCAGGTCGCGGCTCCGGGGCCAGAGGGCCTGCTGGGCCCACTCGAGGACCTCCTCCATCCTCTCTGTCTGGTCGATGAGGGCGCTGACCATATGCTCCTCCCACTGGGGATGCCGATTCACGGTAGAATTCACCCCATAACGAGTGGTTATGGGGTCTGGCTTACTGCCTCTAATCTGGGCACCTTTTAAGTATTCTTGATACCCCTTACTGTTCTGCCGCGGATATAGGAGGCTCTGGAGGTCCCTCATGTTCCGCGTGCAGAGGATTTCCCGCGGGGTGAGGTCGAGGAGCTCCAAATCGCGTTCCGTTCCAAAAACGAAACTGGCAAGTGTTCCAATCACTTTTTTGGATACTGTATCAGCCGCGGCTAAATTCCTCCTACTCCTGTTCACATGCACAAGGAGTCGAACACAGCCAACGTACAGGAGTAGTGCCTCCCTGGTGGCCCGTGCATCCTCGGAGGCCCTGTCGTCGGTCTCGAGGTTCCTCTCGGTAGAGTGACCTACGCGGAACCTTTTGCGGCTCGGGGCCGTTTTATTTTTGATGTTCATGTTGGGTAGTGGTCTGAGTTCAACTGCTTTCTCTTTGGTAGAAAGGGCCGGTCGCCCCTCCCCATCTTACCTCCCCTCCTACACATAACCCTCTATTAATAGAGAGAGGGGGGGGGGAGAAAGGATTCTCACCGCTACCGTGCACACATGTTGGTATCATGTTTCTCACAGATATGAATAGATGACTATACACAATTTATTTAACACATGTACATTTTATATTATACAGGGTGTACCTTAAGATATTTAAGGCTTTTTCTTCCTATAGAAGGGATCCAAAATCATTTGCGCGATTTTGCCTTTTGCGGCTTCGGCTGCGGCTCTGCTCGGTCTGCCGGTTCTTGGAGTCCTTGACTCATCCGGCACCGGATTTTGGCTTGGAACCCCCTCAAAAGAGGGCATTACTGCGCCCCTGACTGGGGGTGAACTGCTCGGTGAGTTAGGAGGAGAATTTATTTCTTGGTTGATTTGAAATTTTTCTTCTGCTCCTTCTCTAGCCGGAGATAAGGGGGGACTTTGCCCTCCCTCCTGTAAGTCCGGTTCTGCCCCTGACCTCACGGGTGAAGGGGTTGACGGGTCATTAGCAGGGGGGCCAGGGTTAATGGATTCCCGGTCATTCCGGTCGTTTCCTGGGACCCCTCCTGGTCGCAGCGTAATCAGGGGAGGGGGACTGGGCAGAATCCTATCTTCAGATTGAGTATCTAAAATATCCTCCTGATATGTAAGGATTTCTGCGGATTCATCCAGTTCCTCTCCTAAGACATCTAAATCTATTTGATGCCTGCGCGAAGGTTGTAAAATACTCATGGGAAGTTGAGTTTCTACCTTGCGAATGCGATTTACCACTGTGTGGATTTCCCGAGGGTTGATAGCCCAACGGCCCAGAGGGTATAAAACTACTAGTGATTCAGAAACCACCTTTTTAACCCTAAAGGGGCCGAGCCATCTGGTCTGTAATTTCCTAGAAAGTCCACGCCGGACCCTACTTAGAAAATACAGAACGGTGTCTCCCTCCTTGTATACAGGCAGGTTACGCCCCTGATGCGTGAGATTACGCCGGACTAATGCTGTCCTTTCGCTTTCTATCATTTTCTCACAGATTTGTGCGAACCTGGTTCTCAGGGTAGCTATATGGGCAGAGAATGTAGTTCCCTGCGGGCTCTTTACTGGAAAGACTATATCCACAGGGAGTGTAGGGGCTCTACCATAAACTGCTTCATAGGGGCTAACGCCTGTAATACGGTGTATTGTTGTATTGTACGCCATAACAGCGTAGGTAAGCTTCACAGGCCAATTTTTCGCGTCAACGCGATCATTACTCCGTAGGACATTTCCCAGGGTTTGATGGACTCTCTCCACACGGTCAGACTCGGGAGTATAAGCTGGGGTAAATGTATGTTTTATCCCTAGCTGAGCCATTACTTCCTTCATTAAAAATGAGGTATAGCAGCTCCCTCGATCAGTATGAAGTTGATGAAACACTCCGTGGTGGAGAATCCATTTGCTTAATAGCGCATCTACCACTGTAGTGGCCCGGGCATCAGGCAGTGGAACGGCTATTAGATATCTGGTGAAGCCACACTGGGCGGTCATGAAATATTTCATGAGTTTTCCTTCGTACATACAGGCGGTCAAAGGACCGACAAGGTCACAGAAGACGACTTGCCCGAAGAAACTAAGGGCTTGGCTATAACGTTGATGTTTAGCCTTAGGTAGGTGTGCTATCTTTTTGATGCAATTTGGGCAAGTATTTATACGAGCCGTGCAGTACTGGTATTGATAAGGAAAATAACAGAACTGTCGCATCCTCCTGTATGTCTGCAGTATCCCATAATGGCCGCTCAATTCATTACAATGAGTGATTTGAAAGGCGAGCTCATAATATTTTACTGGCAGACAATATCTCCTGGGAGGCACTATACCATTCGTTGCAACTCCTTGAAAATAAAGAATTCCCTCATCAAATTCTAAACATTCAAATCTGGTTACATAGGCTAACCCTATCTCAGTGAGATTTTTCCTCTCTTCCTGAGTGGGTTTGTGCCCCGATCGGACATATGTACACAGGGCAGATAGCACTCTATCTTCCTCGACTGCCTTCTTCAAGTCCAAAAGTGTAATTTCCTGGACTTGTGTAGCAGGCGCGTCCAGATGATAAATATCATCTGCGTCATGGAGAGGCTCCGACGGATCATCATCCTGATCATCCATAGGGACACCAGGTCGGCGGGATAAACAATCTGCATTGATCTGTTTACTCCCTGCTCTATGGACAGTCTTAAAGGTAAAACTGCACAGGTATGTATTCCATCTAGCCCAGATCCCTCTGGCCTCTTTAATCCCTTGTAGGAATTGAACACATCGGCTGTCGGTTCGTATAATAAAAGGTTTAGCTCTCAGCAAATGTTCAAATTTGCGAAGCCCCAATATTACACTAGCGAGCTCCCCCTTGTGCGAAGCATAGTTACGCTCCGCTGGGTTACACTTTTTCGCAGTACAACCGAGAAATGTCTCTTTACCATCTTGTTTTTGGCTTAAAACACAAGCCATATTGGTTGCAGACCAATCACTATCTAATATGAATGGTTCCTCTAAATCATATCTTGGGTAACCACGGACTGGTTTTTCCTTGAAAACCTCTTTTAGCCGTTGGAATTTGGCCTTAACTTCATCAGTCCAAATTACTTTGTCATCTTTTTTGAGTTTGTTCATCTCTGCAGTTAAGAATGAATATTCTTTTATAAAACTGCGATAATAACCAGTAAAACCCAAAAAAGATGCAAGATCTTTGCCTGTTTCTGGAAGCGGCCAATCCATGATACGATCCACATACGAAGGGATCATTTGGATACCATCACGGCTTACTAAATGTCCGAGGTACTCCACCTCTTTCCTCATGAGGTGACACTTGTTCAGGTTAAGCTTCATGCCCACGGCTGCATGGAGGCGAACTACTTGCCGGATATGATCTACATGGTCCTGGACCGTGGCTGAGTAGATGATAATATCATCAATAAACCCTAGGGAAAATCCTCTAGGCAGCCGGTCCAGTGCAATTTGCACTAGCCTAGAATATGCTGCTGGAGCATTGGCCAGGCCAAATGGCAATTTGCAGAACCTGTAGTGACCGAAGGGGGTCACGAACGCGGTCAAGTCCCTGTCCTCCTCCCTGATCGGCATCGTGTGAAACGCCCCGGCGCTATCGAGCGTGGAGAAAACCTCAGCTGTGGCCAGCTTATGCAAATTGCACTCTATATTAGCCAAAGGGTAAGCATCTTTAATAGTGACGTCATTCAATCGTCTATAGTCCACTGCCCACCGTAGTTTGTCAGAACCTTTTTTCTTAACAGGGACTAGAGCTGAGGCCCATGGACTAGTAGATGGTTCAATGACTTCGGCTTCCAACCAAGCGTCAATTTGCCTCTGGAGGTCTTTCTCCTGAATGGGGTTCAACGGTCGGAGTTTCGACCGGATGGGTTTCGTGCCAGGAATAAGGTCAATAGTATATTTCATTAACTTTGTATCTCCAAAGTCACTATCAGACACAGAAACAGCGTCAAAATTCTGCATGAAAATCTCTACTATTTCCTCTTTAATTCCTTTATTTCCCTGAGACAAGATATCATTCTCATCTAATTTGAGGGCTTTAATTATATACTCCCTTCTTTCAATGAGTTCAGTCTCACTCAATGTTTCCATTGGTCGATGATCTAACGCATTTACTTTAGGAGTATTATCGGTCTGTGATTCAGCAATGCTGCCCAGATTACAACCAGAAGGTAGTTTAACATCCTCATAACTCAGGTTGGTTATAACCACTCTGAAAGTCTCACTATCTCTCTGGTATGCTCCAGGATGTACAAACAGCATTTTGCTATTCAACAGGGCATTTGTCTGCTTGGGAAATAGCAGTACTGGCCCATGTTTTACAGGCTGTAGTCTTT
>ERZ802826.509-NODE-509-length-12081-cov-10.7041_pt1 | contig 12081 bp, 14 predicted proteins | sample MGYA00345651_ERZ802826 | MGnify/ENA primary metagenome ERZ802826 (study PRJEB30503, sample SAMEA104212371) | marine metagenome | biome: Westerlies Biome; feature: [SRF] surface water layer (ENVO:00010504) within the epipelagic zone...; material: water...
CAGGACGAGCACGATGACCATGACGGGCATGATGAGCAGGATGACCAGGACGAGGATGAGGAGCATGACGAGCACGATGAGCATGACGAACACGAAGGACACGATGATCATGGCCATGAAGAGCATGATGATCACGAAGAGCTAACTGTTTCAGATGAAACTTTAGCTACATTTAACAATTACTCGCAATTATTTGAATTCCCCAAAGGGGCTGGCTGTAATCTAACTTCTTTTAAATCTGGTCTTCACAGCGTCTCAACAGAAGGAGATCACAAAGACGTTGAATTATCTTATGAGTTTGCTTGCAGCAATCCAAGTCAGTTAAAGAGCCTTACTATCAATGCGTTTGATCGATTTAGCGAACTTGAAACTTTAAACTTTGAGGCAGTAATAAACAATAAAGCTCTAACAAAGAGCCTAAAATCAGATGTTAATAAAGTAATATTTTAAATGAGGATCTGATGTTACAAACGCTAGGTCTGGAATACCATTATCAGCACGGTAAAAAAATTGTATTTCCAGAAATAGAGATTGATAGAGGACAGAGATTATTAATTAGTGGTTTTTCAGGTTGTGGTAAAACAACCTTACTGAGCCTGATTGCTGGGGCATTAAAGCTTCAGGTTGGTGACATTAAATTTGATGGCCAGGATTACTCATCAATGTCTTCTCTGCTTTTGGATAGGCTCAGAGCCAATCATATCGGCTATATTTTTCAGACATTAAACCTCATTCCTTTTTTAAGTGTTTCTGAAAACATAGGATTAGGAATTAGATTCTCTCAATCTAGAAAATCCAGGGTTGGCAATCTAAATCAAGAAATTAATAGACTGGTAGACTCGTTAGGTCTAGATAAAGAAGTTTTAAATACGCCAGTAAATCGCTTAAGTGTTGGCCAACAGCAAAGGGTTGCAGCAGCTAGAGCTCTTCTGGGTAAGCCAGACTTAATTCTTGCGGATGAGCCAACCTCCGCCCTAGATTCTGATACAACTAAAAAGTTTCTAAATGAGGTGATGGAAACTTTTGACGCCTCCAAACAGGCCATTATTATGGTCAGCCATGATGCCTCAATTGCACCCTACTTTGACTCTGTAATAGACTTTAATAAACACTATGCTTAGTCTTTTGCTTAAATCAATGCGTTCAAGAATTATTCCAACTTCGCTTGTAACAATATCTTTAATGGCCTCGATGGTTCTGTTGCTCAGCATTGAGAGAATTCAACAAGGCGCAGAAGAGGGCTTTAATCAAAGCATTTCTGGTGTTGATGCGATTATTGGTCCAAGGTCCAGCTCTCTCGAATTAGTTTTATATACAGTCTTCCATCTGGGCAGGCCGACAAACAACATCACAACAAAAACTATCGATGATGTCAAACAAAGAAGTGATATTAGTTGGCTGGTTCCAATTGCATTAGGAGATAGTCACAGAGGCTATAGAGTTGTAGCTACTGAGCCAAACTACTTTAAGCACATTAGGTATGGAAATAATCAGCCCCTAACTTTCTCAAAAGGAGTGCCTTTCGCCGAACTATCTGAGGCAACCTTAGGCTCTGATGTTGCCGAAAAACTCAACTATAGTGTTGGCTCAGAGATCCAAATCACTCATGGCTCAATTGAGTCCCTAGGGAGCAAACATGATGACTTTTCATTTAAAGTGACGGGTGTTCTTAATAAAACAGGCACCCCAATCGATCAGGCTGTTTTCCTCGATTTAAAGGGCTATGAGCTTCTTCATTTAGGCTGGAAAAGTGGAAAAAAAGTATTTAGTCTTGAAGATATTGACTTGTCTTCTCTTCCACCTGATGCCCTAAACCCAAAAACAGTTACGGCTGCTTTTGTGGGCCTTAAATCAAAGCTAACTATATTTAACTTTAGCAAGAATATCAGGGAATATCCAGAGGAAGCGATATCCGCCATTATACCCGGAATAGCCTTGTCTGAACTTTGGTCTATAGTTGGATTAGTTGACAAAGGGTTTCAGCTTTTAAGCTGGATAATAATTGCAATTAGCCTTATTGCAATGGTCACCTTAATTATTGCAAGTCTAGACAACCGAAAACAAGAAATGACAATATACAGGGCCAACGGAGCCTCCCCCAAATTTTTGGCCGCCATGGTAATTTATGAATCACTTTTAATTGGCCTGGTCGCAATAATTGGTGCAATTATTCTTGTAACTGCAGTTACCTATTTTGCAACTAACCAGCTTAATTTGGCTTTAGGTGTTTCCCCCTCGTTTAAATGGATTAGCCTAAATGAAATTAAAGTCTTCAGTATTATTTTATTGTCTGGCGTATTAAGCGGTTTAATTCCAGCAGCGATGGTCTTTAGAAAGAATTTACATCAGGCATTGAGTTAAATGATAAAGAGGCTATTAGTTATCGGTTTTATTTTTCTCTCCCTGAGCTCTTCTGCGATTGTAGTCACAGATGAGTACTTGACTACTATAGAAAACAACTGGTTAAGCCTTGAACCAGATGATGCATATGATTTTATTCCTGAAGACCTAACTTATGAGATGTACATGAGTGAAGAGTTTCAAGCTAAATTGGCCGCAGAGGGCACTAGGCTGAACAATTCTGTAGAGGGCAAGGATATTGCCCTTGCTGGGTTTATGGTTCCAATTGAGTATCAGGGCACTAATATCAGTAAGTTTTTACTAGTTCCTGAGGCGGGACAGTGTATCCATGTACCCCCTCCACCTTTAAATCAAACTTTACTTGTAGATGTCACCGGCAGTCCTACAAAGTTTCGTGATTTGTACATGCCAATAATCGTTTATGGGAGAATATCTGTAGGATCGCAAAGTTTTGATCTTGCAGATAGCGGATATACAATTACTGATGCTGTTATTGAAACGCTTCATTTTAGTGACGAAGAATATGCCAACGAAGATTATAACTATAACCTAGAGGATCCTCATGATTAGCAGGACACAATTAATATCTAAGTGTGTAGAGGCGGGACGAAGCGCAACACCTCAAAGAATGTCAATTATTGATGAACTGTGCTCCTCCAAAACAAATCTTTCAGCTTATGATCTTAGGGACTCCCTTAAAGACAAAGGTCATTCGTTTAATATTAGCACAATATATAGGGTTTTAGACTTTTGGATTGAAGTCGGTGTTGTTCATAAAATGGACTCAAGCAATACCTATCTGGTTTGTAATGATAATCATACTAACCATTTCCATGTGCTGCTTCACTGCACCAGCTGCAAATCAGTACAAGAGTCTTGTCAGCTTTCAGCACAACTCTCATTACCTAACAGTAACCAGTTTGCAGTTAATGATTCTCAGGCCGTTGAGATTAACGGTGTCTGCAATAAATGCCAATAAAAAAAGTTATCTATTAATTCTTACCATAAGTTCGTTTTTGCGAAACATGGAAATTACATAAGGAGCATTAAACTGGGCGACCATAAAGCCTCCGCTTGTTTTAATGTTGTTTTGCTGGAGAAGTGTTGCAAATTTTTTTTGAAAGCTCTTGCTTCTAGACTCTGTCGCCCAACCCCCAAAAGGGAATACTGCAACCTCGCCCAAGGATTCTTTTTGAATTGAAACATTTTCTGTGTTGGACTTAGGAAGATCTTTCAATGAGTGCTCACTAGGCATCACAAAGGAAATATTATAGCTCTCTCGATTATCAGAGGGGCAGTCAGCAATTACTGGAGCGGTCATTGCGATTTTCATTTCCTTGTCATTGCCACCAAAAATGTAGTTAGCAATTCTTCTGAACCCAGATGATGTAGAGCCTTTGTAATCTGAACGAACCGATGTCGTGGCAATTATCATTTCACTGTAACGACGGATTTCAAATCCGTCATATTCCGAGACTACTTCGTATTTAGGGGTTTCAAGAGCCATGGTAAAGTTAATTTATTGTTGTTTTTTTCCAAAAAATGGCACTAGTATTGGCGTTCTTTTTTTGTATTCAATATAATCCTTGTTTTCGCCCCATTTTTTTTCAGCCTTCTCTTCTAAAAAAGGAAGTCCGCTTATTCTTGTCAAAAGGAGAAACACAAACACAGGAGAGACTAGGGTCACAAACTGCCAGCCGGATAGAAATGGTAGCGAGATAATTGCAATCCCTGTCCATAGAATAATTTCTCCAAAATAGTTTGGGTGACGAGAGATAGACCAAAGACCCTGGGTGATAAAACTACCTTTATTTTCAGACTGCTCACTGAAGTGCTTTTTTTGTCTGTCAGCAATCACCTCAAAACCAAAACCTAATAACCACAATAGCGCCCCAAAAACAAAAAATACTCCAATTGGCTCAAGTGGGTTCAGCGCGATTAAAGTAATTGCATTTACAGTCGTTAAGAAGACCCAAAGCGCTGACAACGTCCACGTCATTAAAAACTTTGGAAGTGATTTTTTTATATCTCTAAACCTTCTGTCTTCGCCAGCTTTCACTATTCTTTTATAAAGAAATATTCCCAGTCTTAAGGTCCAAACAGATACAAAGGTAGCAACGAAAACTGAACGAATTGATGCTTCGGCGCCCGAACTCAAGAGCGCAAACATTGAAGTTAAAACAAGAAGAAGCGTAGCAACCATTCCTGTAAAGTCAAAATATTTTTCTGAGCTTGTAATTAACGAGGGTACTGCAATGATCCAATGCGTCGCAAAACTGACAACAGCGCACAAAAGAATTACTGGAAGCCCAGAAAAAATTGCCCCGTCAACTGAAGCTGCTATAGCAACAAGGTAGGCCGTTAAAATGCAAAAAGCGATAGCACCAATGTCTCTAATCATTGTGGCTTCTCAAAAAGGTAGTGGGAGACACCCCATTCAGAGCCGCGACCAAACCCAAAAAGAACCTCGCAAGACATGAAAAAAATTCGCCATCTTTGGAACCATGATTTAGCGTCATTTTCTCCATAAGTTTTCTTAAAGAGCTCTAAAACCTCGGCTTTATTTTTGTCCATCTTTTGAAGCCAAGCAAGAGAGGTTTTTTCATAGTGTGTACCGCTCACTCTCCAGTCCTTTTCTATTTTCATTTGGCCTGGAAAGCTCATCAATAACCTATGTGAGGGCATTTGACCTCCACTAAAAAACTCTCTTGCCATCCAGTCTGCATCATCATTATCTTCAAAAGGATAGGCAACCTTTTGGTGAGAAAATATGTGTACAAACAGCTTTCCCTCTTTTTTTAACCACGTATTAACCCTGCCAAGCAATTTTTCATAGTTGCGCATATGCTCAAACATCTCGATTGAAACAACTCGATCAAATAATCCTTCAGCCTCAAAGTCATTCATGTCTGCAGTTATAACCCTGACATTGTCTAGCTTAAGCTGTCTGCACCTTTCTTCAATAAACTGTCTCTGGTCATTAGAGTTGCTAACTGCGGTAATTTTACTTTTTGGAAAATGCTCTGCCATGTATAGCGTTAAAGAGCCCCATCCACACCCTAGCTCTAATATATCTTGGCCATCAATCAGCCCTGCTCTCTCAGATGTTAGGTCCAGCATGGCAGACTCAGACTGGTCTAGTGAAGATACGCCCTCTGGCCAAAATCCTGAGCTATACTTTAGCTTATTTCCAAGTACGAGCTCAAAGAGTCTCGGAGGAACTTCATAGTGCTGTTCGTTTGCTTTTTCTGGAACAAGTGCAATTGGGCTTTTCTTTAAAACTTCAATCCATGCTGCATGCTCTTTTTCCATATCTTCATCACTAAAGCTTGATGCCTTCGCCAAGCGCTCACTGCACAGGCGCTTTATTCCAAATCTGATAAATGAGTCCGGCAATAGCCCTTTTTCTGCAAGTTTAATTAATAAAGCAATCATCAGTTAATATGTAATTTGAATATTTCTTGAGTCCGGCTTTGCAAACACAAGCTGAAAGTCTCCAATTAGGTTTTCGAGAAACCCTGCCTCACAGTAGACCAGGTAAAAATTCCAAATCCTCGTGAAAGGCTCTGAAAAACCGAGCTCTTTAACCTGAGGCAAAACAGCCAGAAAGTCTTCACGCCAAATCTCTAGGGTTCTTGCATAGTGATGAGTAATGTCTTCAGAGTGTATCATCGCCATGTCTGTTTTATCTTTGATCGCTTGTAATATTTGTGGCATTGCAACAAGACACGAGCCTGGGAAAATATATTTCCTGATAAAGTCAACGGAGCTCTTATAAGCATCAAAGTCGGGGTCATTGTAGGTTATTCCCTGGAGCAGCATGAGTCCATTTATTTTCAACAACGAGGATGCTTTTTCAAAAAAACCAGGAACATACTCAGCACCAACAGCCTCGATCATCTCTATAGACACAACCTTATCAAAAGAACCCTCAAGCTCGCGATAGTCTTTGCTTAAAAGCGTTATTTTGTTATCAAGGCCTTCTTTAGATATAAGCTCTGAAGCGTATTGAAACTGTTTGTCAGAGATCGTTGTTGTTGTAACCTTGCAGCCATAATTTTTAGCAGCGTGAATTGCAAAGCTTCCCCAGCCTGTGCCAATTTCAAGAACATGGTCTGTGTTTTTAAGCTTAAGTTTTCTACAAATCCTATCTAGTTTTTCAACGGACGCTTCTTTCATACTTGAATTCTTTTTTGGAAACACTCCACTTGAGTATGTCATTGTTGGATCTAGCCAAAGCTTGTAAAAGTCGTTGCTCAAATCATAGTGGGCCAAGATATTGCTTTTACTTCCCGTTAAAGTATTTTGTCTTTTTTTATGTATTAGTTTTGTAATTGGATTGGCCAGTCTTGCAAAGCCAGACTATAGGCCAAGCAAAGTTTTTTTATTTTTTATAATAAGCTGTATTAGCTTGACAAGGTTATTAGAGCCCCAGTATCCAGCGGTGAAGGCTTCTGCAGCGCCGTTTGTTCCCCCGCTTCCCAAAAAAACGTAAAACTCTTGCGAAAAAACTTCCAGCTCTGCTTTAAACTCAGACTGTGGATTGCCAAAAGCGTGTTTGCTGTTGCCATCAATAATGGTTAGCTCTCCATTCTTAATGCTTTTGAGCTTTCTAAATAAAATGTTTTTAAAAAAAGATGTTGTACGGGTGCTTTTTTGCATTTCTTGAATGCTGTTCGCAAGAGAATCAACGGATAACTTGTCTTTAAATTGTTTTTCTTTTGTCATAATTTATCTGGGTGTGTAAAAAATGGAGCCCTTCTGATTAAAAGCATGAGGGCCTGCCAATGAATTCTGTAGACGACAATCAGAGTTGCAAATGGAAACCTAATAATGGCCTTAATAAGCCCTTTCTTGCTGAAAGCGTGCCTTTTTAGGCTCAGGGCAACATTGAATACCTTTTCTCCATCTTTATAGTTTTTCATTATTACATTTAACGCCTCTTCAGGGTTAGAAAAAAACCACTCGTATTCGTGGTCCATTCCCCAAAAAGGACTGACATGGAATTGTTTTTTTGGGGTGGCAGTAAAGCTTATTTTACTGCTCGAATCCAGGCGCTCATTTATAACGTATGAGTGCCTTTCTTTCCATGGAGTATTAGTGACTTCGGCCATTATAGCCTCAACTTTTTTATCGTTTTCATCAAAACAGTAATAAAAGCTAACGGGATTGAAACAGTACCCAAAGTACCTTAAATGAGTAAGCAGCCTAATTGGGCCTTTAAATTCTCTACCTGTTTTTTCATGCATGGTTTGTCTAACAGCATCTTCTAGGCCTATTGCGGGGTCCCCATGATAGTCCTGTCTTCTGTAGGAAACGATTGCAGGCTTGTTGATGTTCCAAAGCATAGAGGGCTTCATGACAGAGGCCAGATTAGAGATATCAACATAAGCCATAAAAATAGGATACTTAAAAAACCGATTGAATGGAGTATGCCTGTGATGACTGATAGTTCCCCAGTATAAATGATGCATTTTAGAAAGGCTCATAGCGAGACTCCAAAAGCCTTACAAACATCGAGCGCACTGTTCACTCCGTCTTCATGAAAACCGTTACCCCAATATGCACCGCAATAATATGTATTTTTATGGCCGCTGATTTGACTTTTTTTCTTCTGCGCATGAATCCCGCTCACTGTAAAGAGAGGGTGTGAGTACTCAACTTTTTTAATTATTTTTGAAGGGCTGATTTCGTTCAAACTATTAAGGGTGACTAAAAAGTCTGGTTTCGCGTCCAATGATTGAAGGATATTCATATTATAGGTCAGTGTGACAGGTCTATTTAAATCGCCACTTAACAAATAATTCCAGCTTGACCAGGTTTTTTTAATTTTTGGCATTAGTGATACATCAGTATGAACTATAGCTGTATTTTTTTGATAGGGCAAAGCTTCAAGAACTGACTTTTCATCATCACTTGGGTCCTCAAGTAGCTCCAGTGCTTGGTCACTATGGGTGGCAAAGATAACTTTATCAAACAATATTGGATCAGGCTCTTTGTCACAATAAATCTTTACCTCAGAAGGACTGCGCTCAACTTTTATGACAGGCCTAGATAGAAAAATTTTTTCCTGAAAACCTTCAATTATCTTTTCAACATAGGACTTTGAGCCACCCTTTATTACAAACCATTGTGGACGCTTGAATATTTGGAGAAGCCCATGATTTTGAAAAAATCGAATATAAAACGCTGCTGGCATTTCTGTTGTTTTGTTAGCTGCAGTTGACCAAATTGCTGCCCCCATTGGAATAATATAATTCTCAATAAAGGGCTTACTAAACTTGTGTTTTTCTAAGAAACTAAGAATGGTTGTTGTCTCGTCAACCCTAGAAAGCTCTATTTTAGCAAGGCGATTAAAGCGAAGGATATCCTTGAGCATAATCAAAAAGGCTGGCTTAAACAAATTAAGTCTCTGGGCAAAAACTGTATTTAGAGAGCCTCCTGAATACTCAAGGTTTTGTGATGGCGCCTTAACGCTGAACCCCATGGTGGTTTTTTGAACCTTTACTTTTAATTCTTTTAGGAGCTTTATAAAATTAGGATAGGTTTTTTCGTTATAGACAATGAATCCTGAATCAACCCTCCATGTTTTGTTGTTCTGGCTTATCTCGTGTGTATGGGTATGTCCACCAATATAGTCGTTTGCTTCAAAAACACTAATGTCATGATCTTTTTGTAAAAGATAAGCAGCGGTTAACCCCGCTATACCGCTTCCAATAATAGCAACCTTCATAAACAACAATTAAGTATGTAATTTTGAGCCTCCCCTTTAATAGCTCTATGCACTATCATAACCAAAAACTGGCGCGGAAAACTGAAAAAAGGCTTAATTATAACGAGTCTTTTTTTGCGTTGCACCTAATGCGTCAGAAGCCTTGCAGAGAAAAACAGTCGACCAAATAGTCTTTGCGTATTTAGAAAAAATATGGGATAATTGTCGCCTTTCAACAATTTGGTTGGAAAAGGAACGGCTTTGTAATAACAACGCCAGTAATTTAATGTATCACACAGCGCCCCAATATTAGTCAGGGTGCCCTTTAAAAGGGGTTGGCTAATAGGCAATGTGGAAGTCTTAACCCAGGAGAAATGTATGGCGAAAGCGTCAATGAAAAAAATGTTAGAGGCCGGTGTTCACTTCGGCCATAGGTCTCGTTTTTGGCACCCAAAAATGGAGCCTTATATTTACGGAACACGAAACGGTGTTCACATAATCAATTTAGAAAAAACCCTGCCCCAGTTTAATGATGTGCTAAATTTTGCTAGCAAAACTGCATCTCAAGGAGGGTCAATTCTTTTTGTAGGAACAAAAAGAGCAGCAAGCAACATAATTAAAGAAGAGGCCATTCGTTGCGGTATGCCTTATGTTAATCATCGCTGGTTAGGCGGAATGATGACAAACTACAAAACCATCAAGGCGTCTATCAAGCGACTTAAAGATTTAGAGTTTCTTGCAGAGGAAAACTTTGCACAATTTACTAAGAAAGAGGCGCTCGTGATGACCCGCGAGATGGAGAAATTAGAAAGAAGCCTTGGCGGCATTAAAGATCTTGGCACCATACCTGACGTTGTCTTTGTGGTTGATATTGGTCACGAAAAAAATGCCGTTAGAGAAGCTCAAACTCTTCGCCTTCCAATTATAGGTGTTGTAGATTCTAATCATAATCCTGAGGGCATCGATTATGTCATAGCGGGAAATGATGACTCAATCAGGGCAATAGGTTACTATGCAAGAAAAATTGCAGATGCGGTTTTAGAAGCCAAAGCATCTATTGTTGAAACAAAGCCTGCAGCCAAAAAGGCTGAGCCTGCGGCTAAAAAGCCTGCAGCAAAGAAAGAGGCTTCTGAAGACAATGCTGAAGCAGAAGCGCCTGCTGAAGAGAAGAAGCCTGCGGCTAAAAAGCCTGCAGCTAAAAAGGCTGAGCCTGCGGCTAAAAAGCCTGCAGCAAAGAAAGAGGCTACTAAAAAACCTGCGGCTAAAAAGCCTGCAGCTAAAAAAGCCACTACTAAGAAAACTGAGGCCGATAAGTAATCAAGTTCGGCTTATATAGGAGACATTAATATGGCAATCACAGCCGCTTTAGTTAAAGAATTAAGAGAAAGAACTGGCGCAGGAATGATGGACTGCAAGAAGGCACTAGTTGAAACTAATGCTGACCTTGAGGCAGCAATTGACTTGATGAGAGCTTCAGGTGCAGCAAAAGCTGCAAAGAAAGCTGGACGGGTTGCTTCTGAAGGGCTGGTGAATGTGACGATCAGTGATGACAATAAACTTGCCGCGATTCTTGAGGTCAACTCTGAAACTGACTTTGTCACAAAAGGCTCTGCTTTTATTGATTTTGTAGAGGCTCTAGGTGCACTTGCCCTCAAAAACAAGCCTGAGTCAGTTGAGAGTTTTTTAAGCCAAAAGCTGGACTCTGGAGAAACCGTTGACGAGGCCAGAGAGGGAATCATTGCAAAGATTGGTGAAAACATTTCAGTAAGGAGAGTGCAGATAGTTAGCACTGATGCTGGGATTTTAGGTGCCTACAAGCATGGTGATCGAATTGCCGTTTTGACAGTTCTTTCATCAAATGACGCTGAATTAGCTAAAGATGTCGCAATGCACATTGCTGCCTCTAGGCCAGAGTGTGTTAGTGAAGATCAGCTTTCTAGTGATCTACTTGAGAGAGAGAAAGCAATCTTTATTGAGCAAGCAAAAGAAAGTGGCAAGCCTGATAATATCATTGAAAAAATGATTGTCGGAAGAATGAAAAAATTTGTCAATGAGGTAACCCTTTATGGACAGGCCTTTGTTAAGGACCCTGACATGACTGTTGGCGACCTTGTGAAGTCGAAAAATGCTGAAGTTGTGTCTTTTATTCGATATGAAGTTGGTGAAGGAATAGAGAAAAAAGAAGACAACTTTGTCGAAGAGGTGATGGCTCAAGCTCAAGCTTAGTTCTCATAGCTCTTTTCAAATCAAAGGACGCCTTAATGCGTCCTTTTTTTTGAACACTTTCTTTACATGCTCGTTTTGTCCTTGATGATTATCTTCATAATTGCTGGCATCAGAAAAAAATCAGCCAATAACGCCACCAGTATTGCGCTTGCAGTTAAAACACCAAAATCAAACATATTGTTCATCTGAGAAAATGTAAGCACGAGAAACCCAAGGGCCAAAACGATAGATGTGAGAGTTATTGCTCTTCCAGTTCCCAGGAGCGTTAAACGAACCGCCTTGTCAACATCGTTATACTGCAACTCGTATCTTCTAAAGTTGTGCATAAAGTGGACCGTGTCGTCAACAGCCAAGCCCAATGCAATTGCCCCAATTAACAGCGTAAACATATCTAAAGGCATTTTGAAAATCACCATTATTGTAGAGAGAATAATGATCGGCAATAGATTGGGAATCATGCTAATGAGCCCAATCTTAACATTACCAATTAATAAAACCATCAATATGGCAATAAGCGAAAACGCCAAAACATAGCTCACTGCGCTACTGTAAATTGCCTCTTCAAAGGTCACAGTCATCAGTGTGCCTATCCCTGTAAAAGTTACCTTTGCCAGAGAGCCGAACTTTTGGTCAAGGTAGAGCTGTGCATTATCAATAAATATATTTGCCTCAAGAGAGTCTATGAATGGGGTTTTTAAAGTAAGCCTGGCTTTAGAATAGTTAGAGTCCACGAGGCTCGCAAGGTCATTATTACCACTACTTTCAAAAAGTAAAAATTAAGA
>ERZ802826.510-NODE-510-length-12037-cov-22.8064_pt1 | contig 12037 bp, 9 predicted proteins | sample MGYA00345651_ERZ802826 | MGnify/ENA primary metagenome ERZ802826 (study PRJEB30503, sample SAMEA104212371) | marine metagenome | biome: Westerlies Biome; feature: [SRF] surface water layer (ENVO:00010504) within the epipelagic zone...; material: water...
AAAAACATTATATGGTTTTAATATTTCCAAAAGGGTATGAAACTCTTTCAAGGTTTTATCAAAAAAATCTTTTCTATAATTGTCCAGCTTGGTTCCTTCTTCAACAAGCATTTCATTCCATGCATAAATATCTGATATGCGGTTATTTTTTAACATACTGTTTCTTTGTTTTAGAGCCCTATAATATGAAAACCAATTGGATGAAAAATTATCCTCTGCTATAAAGATTGATCTATCGAGAAGCTTTCTCCTAAAATCTGGAGAAGCGTTTGTAAAAGAAAAGGTATTATTATGAATTGGTGTGCATGGGAACTCTTTAATCAGTTTGCTTGTAACTGTCTTCTTATTGTTTAGTAAAATAGATATAGGCTTTTCTTTAGTTTTCTCTACCTCAACTATATAACCCTTCTTGGCATCAAACCCTTTAAGAAGAAATTTTTCACTATTTTGATTTATGAGTGAAACAAGATTTGAGCTCTTGAATGACTTTCCACTTGAAAAAATAAATACTGATTCTAGGATGCTTGTTTTCCCAGATCCATTAGCCCCATAAAAAAAATTAACTCCTGGCGAAAGAGAAATCTCTATGCTCTCAAAACACCTAAAATTTTTGATGGAAATATTTGTTAATGGCACATCAAATAAGGAGTGGCATCACTACATATTTAAGGTCATCAGAATTTGGATCAGTGATTAGACAACTTTTTTCTGATCCGAAAAAGTTTATCTCAATTTTTTCTGAATCAATTGTTGATAATATTTCTTGTAAATAATTTACGTTGAATGCTATGTCAATTTCATTGCCTGAATATTCGCAAGGAACATTTTCTTCGCCTTGTTCTTTTTCAGGATTGTTTGCAGAAATATTTAAGATATTTTCTTTAGTCAATATTCTTACGCCTTTATATTTTTCACTTGATAAAACACTTACCCGGCTTAGACTGTCAGAAAATATTTTTCTATCAACAACCAACAATGAACTTTCTCCAGAAGGAATCACCTGTTCATAGTCTGGAAATTTTCCCTCAATAAGCTTGCTTACAAATGTTGTTCCAGCAACATTGGCAGCAATAGATGTTGGACCTAATTTAATTACAATATTTTCAGACTCATCACCAACCAATTTGCCGATTTCATTAATGGACTTTCTAGGAATAATTCCATTTGAGTTTTCTGATGCTGCTTCGTTTAAAAGAGATTTTGAAAGAGCTAGTCTATGAGCATCTGTAGCAACGGCTGTCATTGTTTTGTCATCAATTAATAAATATAGTCCATTTAAATAATGTCTCCAATCTTGGTTTCCCATTGCAAAAGATGTTTTAGATATAAGAAACTTAAGATTTTGGGGTGATATATTGATTTGTGATTGAGCTTCTTCGAGTTCAAAAATAGGAAAATCTTCGCTAGGAAGGGTTGAAAGGTTGTATTTTCCTGAATCTGTCTCAATTTTAAGGTTATCACCATCAAGAAAGAAGTGAATTTCAGTCATATCAGGAAGCAATCTACATAAATCGCTTAACTTTCTTGCTGGAGCAGTTGTTTTTCCTCCGCTTTTAAAATTAGATATTGTTGATGTTGTTGATATTTCACTCTCAAGGTCTGTAGCTGTTAGTTTTAAGGATGATTCATCAACCTCAAACAAGACATTTGAAAGTATTGGAAGTGTTTGTCTTTTCTCGACAACCCCTAACGTAAGGTTAAGCGATTTAACAACCTCTTCTTTAGATATATAAAAATCCATTAATTTGTAAGCGCTCTATTGAGGTTCCTGTAATCTTCTTCATGGGAAGGGTTTTCTTTTCTTAATTCGGCAATTTTTTTACAGGCATGTAAAACAGTGGTGTGATCCCTGCCATTAAAAGACTCTCCAATCTCAGGTAGGCTGTGGTTTGTAAGTTCTTTTGTAAGTGCCATAGCCATTTGTCTTGGTCTTGTTATTGATCTGCTTCTTCTTTTGGAAAGTAAGTCAGAAAGCTTGATATTGTAGTATTCTGCAACAGTTTTTTGAATGTTTTCAACACTTACCATTTTTGCAGAAATTACAAAAAGGTCTTTAAGGGCTTCTTTTACAAGAGCTAAATCAATATCTTGATTGGTAAACCTTGCGTTTGCAACCACTCTTTTTAGCGCTCCCTCAAGCTCTCTTATGTTGGACCTAATCCTTTGTGCTATGTAGATTGCACAATCATTAGGCAGCGACACCCCCATAGAAGATGCTTTGCTCAAAAGAACCGCAGCTCTTGTTTCTAGCTCTGGAGGATCTATAACAACTGGGAGGCCCCAACCAAGCCTAGATTTTAGCCTCTCCTCAAGACCATCAATTTCTTTTGGGTATTTGTCACATGTCAGTATCATTTGATTGTTTCTGTCTAAAAGAGCATTAAAAGTATGGAAAAATTCCTCTTGTGATTGTTCTTTTCCAGCAAAAAATTGAATATCATCAATTAAAAGAGCATCTGCGTTCCTATAGAAAGATTTAAATTCGTTCATTGCGCCAAGCTGAAGAGCTTTAACCATATCAGAAACAAATTTTTCTGAATGAACATAAACAATTCTTTTTTTAGGCTCATTTTTAAGAATTTGGTTCCCAACAGCATGCATTAAGTGCGTTTTCCCCAGGCCTACTCCGCCATAGATAAAAAGAGGGTTATAGTCTCCTTTGGGGTTTGCTGCCACCTGCTTAGAAGCCGCAAGAGCCAAATGATTGGACTTTCCTTCCACAAATGTATCAAAAGTGTAATTTTCAACAAGTTTAATCTGTGGATTTTTATTATTCTTGTACTTGTCGACAAATGTTTCTTTTGTATGTGTTTTGAACACCAGGTTTATGCTCTTTTTTGACTGTGATTTTAGGACTTGTTTTATATCTTCGGTATAGTTTTTCTCTATATAATCTAAAATAAAGTCATTTGGAGCAACAAGCTCTAGTGTATTCTTTTCTATAGATGCCTTGAGAGGCCTGATCCAGGTGTTAAAGTCCTCTTGAGATAGTTTGTTCTCAAGTTTTTCAGAACACTTATTCCAAAGTTCCAATTAAATCTCCTATTAAGATTGATAGTCTATTAAAAAATCCACAAGATATCTACAGGATAAATATAAGAATTTGCTGTGGATAAGTTGTATATAAAAAAAACAATATTTTTTGTGGTTTTAAAAAAATATTAAGCTATAATTCTCATCACTTTTTGACCTTTAAACATTATGAAGAGAACTTTTCAACCAAGCAACCTTAAAAGAAAAAGAACACATGGGTTTCGAGCAAGAATGGCCACCAAGGCTGGTAGAGCTGTTTTATCTAATAGAAGAAAAAAAGGTAGAAAGGTTCTTAGCGCCTAGTTTGTCCAAACAAAAAAATCAATTTGAATCTCATGAGCGCTTATACTCCTGCAAGTATTTTAGGATATTTCACAAAACATCGAATAAAAATCAAATACAAATTTCTATCTCTAAAAAGTTTTTTAAGTTGGCTGTTGAAAGAAACAAAATCAAAAGGCAAATAAAAGAGATATATAGAGCTCTTCCAGACGAGGTTCTTTTAGAAGGTGTTTTAGTTTTTTCTGTATTTAGGCCTTTTGGAGAGTTATCATATGGCGTAGCCTCAAGTGAGATTGCGGCTGCGTTTGAAAATATTTTAAAAAAAAGTTTGGATAAGGTATGAATTTAAGAGGTGTTTATTTAGCTGCGATTGTTTTTCTCTCTCTTGCTTTGCTGTTTGAGTGGAACTCAGAAAAAAAAGCCGAGTCTGTTGAGAAACATCTTGAGAGCGCTTCGTCATCTTCTATGACGCCTGAAAATGGTTTTGTATCAATAGAAAGTGATGATATGTCGTTGGTTATTTCGATATCTAACGGTTCTATAGTCGAATCAAGGTTCAAGAATTATGGTGTTGAGAATGTAGAGGGTTCTTTGGGTTACAGGGTCTTTGGCTCTTCGGATACCTCCTCTTTTAGTTATTATTTTAAAAGTGGTTTTACCGGCGTAACTCCAGAGTTCAAGCTTGTTAACGGTGGCAAGGATTATATTGAGTTGGAAGACTCAAGCCTTGGTGTTTCAAAAAGAATTTCTTTTTTGCCAAACACCTATGAGGTTTCTGTATATGATTCTTCTCTTGATGGGGTTGAGGGGAAAGCCTTCGCTGGACTTTATAGGTCTGAGGGCAAATCTCTAGACCTTAAAAGGGGGGCGCTTGAAGGCGGGATGATGAATAACAGTTCATATGAGGGTGTTGCCATAAGCTCTGAGTCTGATCCATATTCTACGGTTCGGTTGAACAAAATAGATGAGCCTATTGAGGTTTTGTCTAGGTCTGGTTGGGTTGGGTTTATTCAAAAATATTTCTTTGCGGCGGTGTTGGGTTCGGATGATTATATTTATAACTATTATGCCCTGCCCAAAGAGTCGGGTATGTTTAGGATGGGTTATACGGTGGAGGGCTCCTCAACCAGTAATGTTGTTTATGGGCACGAACACAGGCTTTTTATTGGCCCTAAGATTAGAAAAGATTTGATGGGTCGAGCTGATAACTTGGAGCTTTCTATTGATATGGGCTGGTTTTGGTTTTTAGCCCAGCCAATGGTCTTGGTTATGGATTTGATAAATGGATATCTTGATAACTGGGGTTTAACCATCGTGGTGTTTACTGTTTTCATTAAATTGCTTTTTTGGCCTGTTACTGCAAAAAGCTTTAGATCTATGGCAGCCTTAAGAAAGATAACACCAGAGTTAAATGAGATTAAGGAAAGGTTTAAAAACGACCGTCAAACCCAGGGCACTGAGACTATGCGCCTAATGAAAAAACATGGGGCTAACCCGCTTGGTGGTTGTTTGCCTTTGTTAATTCAGATGCCGTTTTTTATCGGTTTCTTTTTTGCTTTAAGAGAAATGGTTGAGCTTAGGCACAGCTCTCTGGGTTTTTGGGCTGACCTTTCTGCGCCTGACCCTTATTTTGTTTTGCCTGCTCTTTTTGGATTGCTTATGGTTTTAACACAAAGATTAAATCCTCAGCCGGCTGGCATGGATCCAACACAAGCTCAGGTAATGAAGTATATGCCTGTCATGTTTTCGGTTTTCTTTTTGTTTTTTCCCGCGGCCTTGTGTTTGTACACGGTTGTGAACACCGGTGTTCAGCTTGGTCAACAAACATACCTATATAAGCAGCAGGGCGCTCTTAATTCAAGCTAGCCATGTCTGTGGTTTTTGCTTTAGCTACCCCTCCTGCAAAATCAGCCATTTGTATCTTTAGGGTTTCTGGGCCCGGCTGTCACAAAGGCTTAAAGCTTTTAACTAATAAGAGCGGTTTTGAGCACGGTAGGTTTTTTTTATCAAGTATTTTTGATAAGGGTTCTTTGGTTGATCGTGCAGGATTGGTTGTTTTTGAGGGGCCAAACAGTTATACAGGTGAGGACTCTTTTGAGGTTTATGCGCATGGCGGTCTTGGTGTTATGGCCTCTATTGTTGGTGCTTTTAAGGGGGTTGGTTTCGATGAGGCTGCTCCTGGAGAGTTTACAAAACGAGCTTTTTTAAATAATAAAATTACCCTGAACGAGGCGGAGTCGGTTGCTGATCTTATTGATGCCACCGATGAGAGGGGTGTTGTTTTGTCAAATAGATCACTTTACGGAGATATGTCTAAAACCGTTGTCGGTTTTGCCGAGGATATAGACAGTATCAGGGTTCGAGTTGAAGCTGAAATTGATTTTTCAGATGAGGGCAATGAATATATGGATAGTTCTGTTATTTCAGACCTTGATCGTCTTATTGGGGTTTTTGAGCTTTTTGTTGGGGGTTGTGTTAATAAAAAAATGTTTTCTCAAAAAAACAACATTCTTTTAGCGGGTCCTGTTAATTCTGGCAAGTCTTCTGTTTTTAATAGGCTGCTTGGATTTGAAAGGGCTATTGTTTCTGATGTGCCCGGAACTACAAGAGATTTAATTGGTAGTGAAATTTTTTATGAGTCTAGCTCCTTTTCTGTTTTTGATTCTGCTGGTGTGAGAGATACGAGTGATGTGATTGAGCAAACTGGTGTGGCGCTATCTTTGGCTGAAATTAAAAAGGCTGATTTGGTGCTTGGTGTTTTTGAGAAGTTTGATAGTGTTTTTATAGATAGGTTAAAACAACTTTGTGAGAGTGGTGTTTTTATAAGTGTGCAAAATAAAACTGATATATTTGAGGTTGATAGTAAAAATTTTGATTGTTGTGTGTCTGCAAAAACCGGTTCTGGTTTTAACGCTTTAAAAAATTTAATTAGTGCTTCGTTTGATAATAATGTTAAGCATGGCGACTATAAATACCTTATAAGAGAAAGGCATGAGGTTTTATTTAAAGGAGCCATCAAGTCTCTCGCTATTGCTTTAAGTGGTTTAAAACAATCAGAGGCTTTAGAGCTTGTTGCTGAGGAGCTAAAAAATGCTAGGTCTGGTTTGGACGAGGTGGTTGGTAAAAAGTTTTCAGATGATCTGCTTGGTGATATTTTTAGGGGTTATTGTATTGGTAAATAGGGTGTTGATTTCCTGTGTTTTGTTTTCGGCTGTTTTTTTTATTAACAGGTTGTTTGCTTGGTTTTATAAAGCTTTATCACAGCGCTTAGCTGTTTTTATAAAAGACTCAAACCCTTTATTAAACCGGTTGTATTTGGGTTATTAACAAAAAACAACCTCTCTTATAGTAATAACAAAAAGTATATAATATAGATATTATTGTTTGAATATATATGTATAAATTTGATGTAGTAGTTGTTGGTGGTGGCCATGCGGGGGTTGAGGCAGCTTATGCTGTTTCTAGAATAGGCCTATCATGCGCTCTTGTAACTTTTAGTTATAAAACAATAGGCCAAATGTCATGCAACCCAGCTATAGGGGGGTTAGGTAAATCACATATAGTTAGAGAAATCGATGCAATGGGAGGCTTGATGCCACAAGCCACAGATATGTCCGGAATTCAGTATAGAACTCTAAACACAAGAAAGGGGGACGCCGTTCAAGCACTAAGAGTTCAATGTGATAGAGATTTGTACAAAAAAGCAATTCAAAAGATCTTAAATAAAACTAACATACAGGTGTTTGAAGAAGAGGTTGAAGATTTGATCATAAAAAAAGACTCTGTTTATGGTGTTATAACAAATAAAAACACAATAAAAGCCAAGAAAACCATTTTAACAACAGGAACATTTTTAAATGGAAAAATGTATACAGGAACAAAGATCACTCACGGGGGAAGGGTTGGAGATGGATCTTCAATTCCGCTATCCGATAAACTTTACGGAATGAAGCTTCCAATGGGAAGACTGAAAACAGGAACACCGGCACGAATAAGAACCTCAAGCATTAACCTAAAAAAATTAGAGGAGCAACCAGGCGAAAGGCCAACACCATGGATGTCTTTATACAACAGACCAAAAAAACATCAAAAGCAACTTTCATGTTATGTAGCAAGAACAAATCAGGAAACGCATAAAATAATAAAAGACAACACACACCTATCAGCAATGTACTCAGGGAATATTGTTGGAATAGGGCCGAGGTACTGCCCATCAATTGAAGACAAGGTTAATAGGTTTAAAGATAAAGAGAGCCACCAAATTTTTATTGAACCAGAAGGAATAAACAAAGATCTTGTATACCCAAACGGAATATCTACAAGCCTACCCAAAGAAACCCAACTAAAATTTATTCAATCTATAGAGGGTCTTGAAAGATCAGTGGTTGAAGAGTTTGGATATGCGGTTGAGTATGATTTTGTAGACCCAAGGAGCCTTAACAAAACCCTTGAAACAAAATTTTTAAAAAACTTTTACCTTGCAGGGCAAATTAACGGAACCACAGGTTATGAAGAGGCAGCTGCACAAGGGTTAATGGCAGGCATAAACGCAGCAAGAAAACTTTTAAAAAAAACCAACATTGTTCTTGAAAGAAGCGAGGCATACATAGGAGTTTTGATCGACGACCTAACCAACCACGGAATAACAGAACCTTACAGAATGTTTACAAGCAGAGCGGAACATAGACTCCTGTTGTCCCAAAACAATGCGGAGCAAAGGCTTTTACTGAAAGCATATGACATAGGTTTGGTGGACTCAAAAAGAAAAGAAGATTTTTTAAGAAAAGAAAACAACTACAAAGAATTTATCAAAGAACTAAAAAAAATAAAAATTACCAGATTTAAGGACAACAATAAAAACAACATAGAACTTCAAGAGAAAAAAACAGCCTTCAACCTTCTATCAAGAACAGATGTAGACAAAAAAAGCTTATTTAAAACAACAAAAAAGAACAAACCTCTTTATCATAGGGCCGTCATAGAATCTAAATACAACGGCTATATTAAAAAACAACTAAGAGAAGTAGAAAAAACCAAAAAACAGAACAAGAAAAAAATACCAAACAACTTTGAATATTCAAACATAGCAGGCCTTTCAAACGAGGTTAAAGAAAAACTAAACAACAACAAGCCAGATACAATTGGGTCAGCATCCAGAATGGAGGGCGTAACACCAGCAGCAGTTAACTTAATATTAATACAAATCAAAAAAAACGAATTGCAAAAGCAGAATGCATAACCACTTCAAAGAAGAAGAAAAAGATAAAATAAACATATTTATAAACTTAGCACTAGAATTTAACAAAACCCACAATATATTTTCCAGAGAGGGGCATGATGAGGTTTATAAAAAAGACATACTGGACTGCGAACCCTTAATCAAAAGGATAAAAAACAACACCAAGATATTAGACCTCGGATCTGGGGGCGGCTTTCCTGGAATACTTTTAGCAATAACAAAACCAAAAAGCCAAATAAGCTTAATAGAAAGCAGCTCAAAGAAATGTTTTTTCCTAAGGTCTGTGGTTGATAAGCTAGCCCTAAAAAACACAACAATAATAAATAAAAAAATAGAACCAAATAACAACATTGGAGTATTTGACATAATTACAGCAAGAGCATTTGCGTCAATCGATAAAATTACAAAACTAACCAAAACAAACCGCAACAAAGATACAGAATATCTCTTGCTAAAAGGTAAAAACAAAACAATTCAAGAAGAACTAACAGATATAGACAAAAACCTGTATTTATATGAAATAATCAAACTAGATACAAAAACACATGAAAGGAATATGGTTCTTATAAAAAATAATGAATAAAATAATTGCCATAGCCAATCAAAAGGGCGGAGTTGGCAAAACAACAACCGCAGTAAATTTGGCAGCCAGCCTTGCGGCTACCAAGAGAAAGGTTTTATTGATTGACCTGGACCCACAAGGCAATGCAACAACAGCAGCAGGAATTTCCAACACTGACACAAAAACGCTTTATGACCATTATTTTGACAGCAAGCAAATTCAAGATTGTATATATAGTTGCGAAGATGGATACGATCTTATTCCTGGAGGGGAAGAGTTAATAGCTCTTGAGGTGGCGATAAGAAATGACGAAAAACAAGGGTTTTTATCAAAAAGCCTAAACCCCTTCAAAGAGACCTATGATTACACAATAATTGACACACCCCCCACATTAAACCAGCTAACAATTGAGGGACTTTTCTGCGCCTCAGGAACATTAATACCACTTCAATGCGAATATTATTCATTAGAGGGTGTTGCGGGGTTAATGAGCACCATACAGACCCTGTCTGAAAAAGACATGACATCAAATAGAGTTTTGGGAATAGTTAGGACTATGGTTGATATGAGAAACAACTTAGCTAAAGAGGTTTCAGATGAGCTAGAGAAGCATTTTAAAAGCTTGGTCTTCAACACCCTAATTCCAAGAAATGTGAAATTAGCCGAAGCTCCAAGCCATGGAACATCTGGTATAAAATATATGCCAAGCTCATATGGTGCTAAAGCATATTTAGCTTTGGCTGGCGAGCTGATTAGAAGGGTAGAGTATGTCTGAAGAAAAAAAAATATTAAATAAAGGACTTGATGCATTATTGGGTCAAACAAACCGCAACCAAAGATCTGTTAAAGAAATAGGTTTAGATAAAATAAAACCAGGCAGATTTCAACCCAGGTCAAATTTTGACGATGAAAAACTTCAAGAATTAACAGCATCAATTAAAAATCAGGGGGTCCTTTCACCAATTCTAGTTCGAGAGCTGGGCCTAAATGAATATGAGGTAATTGCTGGTGAGAGAAGGCTAAGAGCCTCAAAAATGGCCAAACTAACAACAATCCCATGCTTAATAGACCAAAAACAAGATCAAGATGCTTTAATATCTGCTCTTATAGAGAACCTTCAAAGAGAGGACTTAAACCCAGTTGAAGAGGCCAGGGGCCTTGATAGGCTCAAAAGAGAGTTTGGATTAACTCAGGACGAGGTTGCAACATCAACTGGCAAAGCAAGAAGTACAATCGCAAACTCATTAAGGCTTTTATCTCTTCCAACAAAGGTTTTAGATATGCTGTCAGCCGGCCAAATTGAAAAAGGCCATGCGAAACTCCTGGCCTCTCTCGACCCAGACGAGGCTGAGGCAGCGGCCACAAATATTGTAAAAAATAAATTAAGCGTAAAAGATTTAAGCAACCTTTCAGGACCTAAAAAAAACCTCAAGACTAATCTAAAAAGGAACAAAGACACGGATGTATTAAATATTGAGCAAGAAATGTCAGAAGCCTTTGGACATAAAATTGAAATAGAGGCTAAAAATAAGAAAAAAGGTAAGGTAAATATTTTCTATACAACATCGGATGAGCTCGAAACTATCATATCTAAAATAAAGAGTTAATTTTCTAAATTAAAACAAAAACAACTTGTTTAAAACACTATAAATTTTTATAATTCCGCAGGCAAAATTACTAAATATCTTATTTCTTGAAAAAATCTCAAAATAACTCTCATAGCAATAAAGCAATAATTGGAATTATTTCAATTAGCTTAGTAATAATGGGCACAACTCAACAACCTTTTTTTATCTTACTCCCAATGACCTATCTGTTCGCCATTGGCGCAGCATACAAGTTAGGCTCTAGAATTGAGGATTACGCAGTAAACGCAGCATACAACTGGTCTGCAAAATGGATGCTCTTTATCGGATTTCTTTATTTGTCTGGAAAACATATGAATAGCGCTTTTGTGTTTGCAATGTTTCTATATATCTTGATTAATACTACTTTAAGCCCAACATTTTTCTTTTCTAAAGATAGGGTAAATACATAATGGCAAAAGAGCTAACAACCGAATCTTACATACAACACCATTTAACAAATCTTACGTGTGGAAAAACACCCGATGGATGGACTTGCGATCCTTATAAAGTGGAACAAATGGGTTTCTGGGCTTTTCATGTTGACTCTCTTTTTTGGTCTATTGCGCTAGGGGCTCTTTTCATTGTTTTTTTTAAAGCAGCAATGCCAAAAAAAATTGACTCAAATTCTGCTCCAACTGGGGCACAAAATTTTGTTGAAATGTCGATAGAGTTTGTTGAAGATAATGTTCAATCATTATTTGGATCTGTTAAGAATACGCTAATAGCCCCTCTGGCTTTAACTGTTTTTGTTTGGATATTATTAATGAATTTAATGGATCTTGTGCCTGTAGATTTCTTACCTGTTCTTGCTGGACATATAGCTTATGCCGTTGCTGGAGAGGGAGTTGAATGGATCAGCAGCCCAGAATCTTTTTATTTTAAAGTTGTACCAACAACAGATCCTAATATTACTTTAGGAATGGCTTTCGCAGTATTTATATTAACAATTTACTACAGCATAACTGTTAAGGGCCTAAAGGCTTTTGTAGCAGAGCTCACACTCCATCCTTTTGGAAAATGGTTGATGCCTGTAAATTTTGTTTTAGAGATGGTTAACTTTATTGCAAAACCTATTTCACTTGGCTTAAGACTATTTGGAAATCTTTACGCTGGTGAAATGATCTTTATCTTAATTGCATTAATGTTATTTTTTAGTAGCATACCAATAGGCATGCTTGGCTTTGGTTTGCATTTGGTTTGGGCGCTTTTCCACATATTAATTGTGGCATTGCAAGCATTTATTTTTATGGCGCTAACAATCGCATATTTGGCGATGGCGCATGAAACAGAGGA